>ENA-OQCX01001193-OQCX01001193.1-human-gut-metagenome-genome-assembly--contig:-NODE-1193-length-12485-cov-2.487781_pt1 | contig 12485 bp, 13 predicted proteins | sample MGYA00242762_ERZ504587 | MGnify/ENA primary metagenome ERZ504587 (study PRJEB26092, sample SAMD00036337) | human gut metagenome | host: Homo sapiens | study: EMG produced TPA metagenomics assembly of...
TGCGGAAGCCTGCTGGCTCTCATTGCAGCAAGAGCCGGCTTGGCGGCTTCCGCACACCGTTCTTCCGTCGATACCTGCCGACACGATGCCGCCTGCATATCCGGCTCCCTCTCCGCAGGGAAACAGTCCTTTCAAACGGACATGCTGCAAGGTGTCTTTGTCTCTGACAATGCGCACCGGAGCCGATGTACGGGTTTCAACGCCAATCATGGCAGCTTCGTTGCTAAGGAAACCGTGCTGTATTTCCCGAATTGCTGGAAACCTTTGCTCAGCCGGTCGGCAATGAACGGCGGCATCCAGAAGTGCAGAGGCGACGATACCAGTCCGGGGGCGTATGAACTTTCCGGCAGGTCGTAGCTGAGCTTTTTCCTGGTAAAGTCCGCCATGCGTTGCGCGGGGGCTGTTTGCTTCATGTTGCCCTGTTGCCAGCAGAGGCGTTCCAGAGCTTCCTGGAAATACATCATGTTGAGTTGGGAGTTGAAAGCCGGGTCTTCGTTCATTATTCTTAACTCTTTATTCTCCAAGTCTTCTGGACGTAGCTCCACTACCATTCCCGAATTGCTCCACCGGGAACCCCGGTTGCTGGGCTCATTCCGTTGACTACGATTTGCTGGGGACCGCTGGCTGCCGGAACTACAAAGCCGCCGGGACACATGCAGAAGCTGTACACGCCTCTTCCGTCCACTTGGGTAACGAAGCTGTACTCAGCGGCGGGCAGGTATTTGCCGCGTCCGTTGCGGTTGTGGTATTGTATCCGGTCTATCAGGGAAGCGGGATGTTCCAGACGTACTCCTACGGCGATGCCTTTGGTTCTATTTCCACTCCGTTGGCTGCCAGCCAGCGGTATACATCGCGTGCGGAGTGTCCGGTAGCAAGTATTACAGGACCAAGGAATGTCCGGCCGGTATCGGTTTCGATGCCTTTCACTTCATCGTTTTCAATAATAAGAGCATCCATCCGTGTCTCAAAGTGCACTTCACCGCCGCAACCGATAATGGTGTTCCGCATGTTTTCTATGACCCGCGGCAGTTTGTCCGTGCCGATATGGGGATGGGCGTCTACGAGTATGGAAGATGAAGCGCCGTGCTGGCAGAATACGTTCAGGATTTTGTCTACGTTCCCCCGTTTTTTACTGCGGTATAGAGCTTGCCGTCCGAATAGGCGCCTGCACCGCCTTCTCCGAAACTGTAATTGGATTCCGGGTTGACGGTCTGTTTCTCTTCCTATCAGGGCAAGGTCTTTCTTGCGGTCGCGTACATTCTTTCCGCGCTCCACGATGACGGGGCGCAAGCCCAGCTCTATCAGACGCAAGGCGGCAAACAGTCCGCCGGGACCGGCTCCCACAACGATAACTTGCGGCTTGTCCGACACATCGTTATAGACGGTTTCCTGATACTCCTTCTCTTTCGGCAGCTCGTTGAGATAAGTACGCACGGTCAGGTTTACGAAGATGCTCCGCTGGCGTGCATCAATGCTGCGTTTCAGAATGCGCGTAGCCGTAATGTCGCGTGCGCTCACTCCTTTCTCTTGTATGAGGTATTCTTTTATGCGTTGTTCGTTGGCTGCAACCTCAGGCAACACGCGCAATTGGTATTCTTGTATCATTGGGTTTCTTTCTATATCTATATATAATGTGTATCAATCCGTATCTCCTGCGGCGGACTCATCCTATGGAGGACTTAGCCGAACAATGCCCGGAAGGCTTCTTCCACCTTTCTTACCGGTATCAGCTCAATCTTCAATTTGGACGTGTTCAGTCCCTGCAGATTATATTTGGGCAATATAAACCGTTTGAAACCGAGCTTCTCGCTTCGCCGATGCGTTGCTCAATCCGGTTTACGGGGCGGATCTCGCCGGACAGGCCTATTTCTCCCGCCATGCAGATTTCGGGTTCTATGGCGGTATCCATGTTGCTGGACAGGATGGCGCTGATAACTGCCAGATCGATGGCGGGGTCGTTCACTTTCAGTCCGCCGGCAATGTTGAGAAAGACGTCCTTTTGGGCAAGCTTGAAGCCGACCCGCTTTTCCAGTACTGCCAGCAGCATGTTCATTCTCCGTATGTCGAAGCCGGTGGCGGAACGTTGCGGGTTGCCGTAAACGGCACTGCTCACCAATGCCTGCGTTTCTATCAGGAATGGTCGTATGCCTTCTATGGCCGAAGCGATGGCTATGCCGCTCATTCCTTCATGGTCTTGGCTGAGGAGCAGTTCCGAAGGATTGCTTACCTGCCGCAGTCCGTCCTGTCTCATCTCATAGATGCCCAACTCGGCAGTACTGCCGAAACGGTTTTTGATGCTGCGCAGGATGCGGTACATATAATGTTGGTCGCCTTCAAATTGGAGCACGGTGTCCACAATGTGCTCCAGTACCTTAGGCCCGGCAATGCTTCCTTCCTTGTTGATATGGCCGATGAGGATGACCGCCGTATGCGTTTCTTTGGCGAAGCGCAGGATAGAGGCGGAGCATTCCCTCACCTGAGCTATGCTGCCGGGAGAGGATTCGAGCGTCTCTGTGGAGATGGTCTGTATGGATCTATTATGACTAAATCGGGGCGTGTATTCTTTATGTGGACGTAAATCTGTTCCAACGAGGTTTCGCAGACAATCAGGCAGTCGGCGGATGTGCCTGACAGACGGTCGGCACGCAGCTTTAGCTGCCGGGCGCTTTCTTCGCCGGATATGTAGAGGATACGTTTCTCCGGTATGCGGAGGATGGTCTGCAGCACCAGGGTGGACTTTCCGATACCCGGTTCGCCGCCTATCAGCACCAGCGAGCCTTGTACCAGACCGCCGCCCAATACCCGGTTCAGCTCAGCATCGTGCAGGTCGATACGGGGTTCGTCATCGGCAGCGATTTCATCCAGTGTCACGGGCTTTGCTTTGGCGGTTTCCATGCCCGATACCGGACGTTTGTTTACGGTTTCCTTGCGTACAATCTCTTCTACATAGGTGTTCCACGCTCCGCACGACGGACATTTGCCTACCCATTTAGGCGATTCCTGCCCGCAATTGCTGCATACATATACCGTTTTCTCTTTTGCCATAAAAGAACTTCCTTTAGAATAATTGCCCAAAGGTACGATTTTTCGTTTCAGGGCTGGCGGTGTGTCGCGGAGTTTTTTCTATATTTGTTCTCAAAAACATAAAATGGGGATTATACTATGATAGAAGATATTCTTGAATACAATAAGCGGTTTGTAGAGAATAAGGGATATGAGAAGTATATCACCAATAAATATCCCGATAAGAAAATCGCCATCCTTTCCTGTATGGACACCCGTCTGACCGAATTGCTGCCGGCAGCTCTGGGTATAAAGAACGGTGATGTAAAGATGATAAAGAATGCGGGCGGAATCATTTCGCATCCTTTCGGTAGCGTTATACGCAGCCTTATGGTGGCTATCTACGAGTTGGGGGTGAAAGAGGTCATGGTCATTGCGCATTCCGATTGCGGTGCGTGCCACATGAGCAGCGCCCAGATGATAGAGCACATGAAGGCGCGCGGCATCAAACAGGAAACGATAGATATGATACGTTTCTGCGGAGTGGATTTCGATTCGTGGCTTTATGGCTTCGGAGATACGGAGAAGTCCGTAAGAGAAACGGTGAAAGCCATTCTTGACCATCCGCTGATACCGGAGGATGTCCATGTTTCCGGGTTTATCATCGATTCGATTACCGGGGCCTTGACTCCCGTAGTGGCGTAAACACCTCTCTTCCTATATCGTTATCTCACCTGCAAGAGGGCGGCTCATCAGGTCGCGTACTTTTGCGGGGGGATAGTTGTGACCTAACAGGAACATCAGTTTGGTTACAGCGGACTCTGTTGTGCTGTCGTATCCGCACACCACGCCTGCCTGCATCAGACGGTATCCCGTTTCATAACGCTCCATTTCTACCGTACCGGCGCTGCATTGGGTAACGTTTACAATGATAATGCCTTGTTCGCAGGCATTGTGCAGATGATGGAGAAACCACTCTTTCAGCGGAGCATTGCCCGAACCGTAAGTTTCCAGCACCACAGCTTTCAGTCCCTTTATAGCGAGAATGGCATCCACCACGTTTTCCTGAATGCCGGGGAAGAGCTTCAATATGGCTATATTGGTATCGAGCAGGTAGTGTGGCTGCAACTCTCTTTGTACCTTCTCCGTATGAATCTGCACATTATTATATTTAATATGTATGCCGGCAGAAGCAAGTACAGGGTAATTGTACGAGCGGAAAGCATTGAAGTTCTCCGCATTTATTTTGGTGGTACGGTTGCCGCGTGTCAAGTGATTCTCAAAGAAGATACATACTTCCGGTACGATAGGCCGGCCGTTGGGATGCCGGGCAGTGGCAATTTCGATACTTGTCAGCAGATTTTCTTTACCGTCGGTACGGAGCACGCCGATAGGAAGCTGCGAACCCGTGAGGATGACGGGCTTGTTGAGGCCCTCGAGCATAAAGCTGAGAGCGGATGCCGTGTAGGCCATGGTATCCGTGCCGTGAAGGATGACAAAGCCCGTATATTGATTGTAGTTGTCGCTGATAATGCGTACGAGTTTGCGCCAGGCATCCGGATCCATATCCGAAGAATCCATAGGCGGATCGAACTGATAGGTATCAATGCGGAACGTAAAATTCTGAAGCTCGGGTACATGCTTCTGTAAATGTTCGAAGTTGAAGCTCTCCAAAGCTCTGGTTTCCGCATTTTCTATCATGCCGATAGTGCCACCGGTGTAAATTAACAAAACGGAAGTATTATTTGGGGACATACGCTCAATTCTTACATAATTACCATGCAAAGATAGTAATATATCTCTAAAATAATAGCAAAGTGTTATAAAACTATGCCGGTATTTATATCTCTTTGTTTGGAAAAGCGTGAATATGTTAGCCGTAATATGTACATATTTCTTCCCTTTATAGAATGAATCTGTATTTTTATCGCAAAAAAGTCATAAAATGTAATAGTTTGAATGTTTTTATTGTTACTTTTGCAACACTTATCATAAGCGATAGCAGTAAGAGAGAATGAACAAGTACTATCAACATACAGTCACATCCATGTGTACCATGACCCTTAGGGGTTAGGGATAGTATTTTGTGTTTCTACGTGTTACACCAATTTTTCAGCAGTTTTTCTTATTTAGTTAAAGTCTATACGGGCCATAGCAGCTTGTTTTGACAATTGTATCAACCGTTTCAATCCGATAAAAAGATATGAAAGTAATAAAATTCGGCGGAACATCCGTAGGTTCTGCGAACAGTATTTTAAGCGTTAAGAGAATTGTAGAGGCTATAAACGAACCTTTAATAGTGGTAGTGTCTGCCTTGGGCGGCATTACGGACAAGCTGATCAATACTTCGAAAATGGCGGCTGCCGGTGATTCCTCTTATGAAAACGAGTTTCGTGAGATTGTCTATCGTCATGTGGAAATGATAAAGGAAGTAATTCCGGCAGGTGAGGCGCAAGTATCACTGCAACGCCGGGTGGGGGAGTTGCTTAATGAGCTGAAAGACATCTTCCAGGGGATTTATCTGATAAAGGACCTCTCGCCGAAAACATCCGATACGATTGTGAGTTACGGCGAACGCCTTTCATCCATTATTGCAGCGCAACTGACGGGTGCGGAATGGTTTGATTCGCGCCGGTTTATCAAAACGGAGAAGAAACATTCCAAGCATGTATTGGATACGGAGCTTACTACTTCCCTGGTGCGCGAGACATTCAAGGATATGCCCCGACGGGTGCTGGTTCCGGGATTTATCTCTACGGATAAGATTACGGGCGAGGTGACCAACCTCGGTCGCGGAGGTTCCGACTATACGGCTGCCATCATAGCTGCGGCGCTGGATGCCGATGCGCTGGAAATCTGGACGGATGTGGACGGTTTCATGACCGCCGATCCGCGTGTGATTTCCACGGCTTATACCATTAATGAACTGAGCTATGTAGAAGCTACCGAACTTTGCAACTTCGGCGCTAAGGTAGTGTATCCGCCTACCATTTATCCGGTTTGCCACAAGAACATACCTATTATAATAAAGAACACGTTCAATCCCGACGGAGCGGGAACGGTTATCAAGCAGGATGTTTCCAATCCGCAAAGTAAAGCCATTAAAGGTATTTCGTCTATCAACGATACAAGTCTGATAACGGTGCAGGGACTCGGTATGGTAGGTGTGATTGGTGTGAACTACCGTATCTTTAAGGCTTTGGTCAAAGAACGGTATCAGCGTGTTCCTCGTATCGCAGGCATCCTTCGGAGAATTCGTACTTCCATCGGTGTGCGTAATGCGGATGCCGACCTGGCTTGTGAAGTTCTGAACGAAGAGTTTGTCAAAGAGATTGAAATGGGAGAGATTTCACCCATACAGGCTGAGAAGGATTTGGCTACGGTAGCATTGTAGGTGAGAATATGAAGCATACGCCGGGTATTGCCGGTAAGCTGTTCGGTACGCTGGGACGTAACGGTATCAATGTGATAGCTTGTGCACAGGCGCTTCGGAAACGAATATTTCGTTTGTGGTAGACAGCAAGTCGCTGCGCAAGTCTTTGAACGTGATCCATGACTCTTTCTTCCTGTCGGAGTATCAGGTATTGAATCTCTTTATCTGCGGAGTTGGTACGGTAGGCGGCAGTTTGATAGAACAGATTCACAGCCAGCGTCAGAAATTGATGCAGGAGAACGGCTTGCAGCTGAATGTGGTAGGTATTGCCGATGCTTCCAAAGCAATCTTCAGCCGCGAGGGATTTGATTTGGGACGCTTTCGCGAAGAATTGGCGGAGAAAGGTAAGGAAAGCTCTCTGGATACGCTTCGTAACGAGATTATTGGCATGAATATCTTTAACTCCGTATTCGTGGACTGTACGGCAAGCGCAGGAGTGGCTTCCTTGTATAAAGACCTTTTGATGCACAACGTTTCGGTTGTAGCCGCCAATAAGATTGCAGCTTCTTCGGAGTATGAAAACTACCGGGAACTGAAGCAGATAGCCCGTCAGCGAGGCGTGAAATATCTGTTTGAGACGAACGTAGGTGCGGGGTTGCCTATCATCAATACCATTAACGACCTTATTCATAGCGGTGACAAGATACTGAAGATTGAAGCCGTGCTGAGCGGTACGCTGAATTATATATTCAACAAGATAAGCGCGGATATTCCTTTCAGCAGAACCATTAAAATGGCTCAGGAGGAACGTTATTCCGAACCCGATCCGCGTATCGACCTCAGCGGTAAGGACGTAATCCGCAAACTGGTAATCCTTGCACGTGAAGCCGGTTATCGCATCGAGCAAAGTGATGTGGAAAAGAATCTCTTTGTACCCGATGATTTCTTCGAAGGTTCTTTGGATGACTTCTGGAAGAAAGTGCCGAGCCTCGACGCCGGCTTTGAAGCACGCCGCAAGGTGTTGGAAGCGGAAAACAAGCATTGGCGTTTCGTTGCCAGACTGGAGAACGGCAAGGCATCCGTAGGATTGCAGGAAGTGGGTGTCAATCACCCGTTCTATGGGTTGGAAGGCAGCAACAATATTATCTTGCTGACAACAGAGCGTTATAAGGAATATCCGATGATGATACAAGGCTACGGTGCCGGTGCCGGTGTAACGGCTGCGGGAGTATTTGCGGACATAATGAGTATTGCGAACGTTTAATTAAGTACGAACTTCGTACTTGGATTTCAAGATTCATGGGTATGAAACACATTATTATATTAGGTGACGGTATGGCCGACTGGCCTGTAAAGTCTTTGGAAAGCAGGACTTTGTTGCAAGCAGCTAAAACGCCCTATATGGATAAGCTTGCCCGGATGGGGCGTGTAGGCAGGTTAAAAACTGTTGCCGACGGATTTCATCCCGGCAGTGAGGTTGCCAATATGTCCGTTTTGGGCTATGACCTGCCGAAAGTATATGAGGGACGCGGCCCGTTGGAGGCGGCAAGTATCGGTGTAGACCTGAAGCCGGGTGAAATGGCGATGCGCTGTAATATTATCTGCATTGAAGGAGATGCTATCAAGAACCATTCGGCGGGACATATTACGACCGAAGAAGCCGATGTGCTGGTGAAATATCTGCAGGAACATTTGGGTAATGAGCGCGTGCGTTTCCATACGGGTGTGCAATACCGGCATTTGTTGGTAATAAAAGGTGGAGACAAGCGTATAGACTGCACTCCCCCGCATGATGTCCCTCTGAAACCCTATCGGCCGTTGTTGGTAAAGCCTATGGCAGGTACGGAAAGTATCACCGTTCCCGAAGGACAAGCCGATTTGACCCCGCAACAAACCGCCGATCTGATTAACGATTTAATCATGCGTTCGCAAGAATTGCTGAAAGAACACCCCGTCAATAGGAAGCGTGCAGCCGAAGGCAAAGACCCGGCTAACAGTATTTGGCCGTGGAGTCCGGGTTATCGTCCGCAGATGGAAACACTTTCGGATAAGTTTCCTCAAGTGAGGAAAGGCGCTGTAATCTCTGCTGTAGATTTGATTAACGGTATCGGCTATTATGCCGGACTGCGCCGCCTGACGGTGGAAGGAGCGACCGGACTGTACGATACCAATTACGAGAATAAAGTGGCTGCCGCTCTTGACGCACTGAAAACGGATGATTTCGTTTACCTGCATATCGAGGCCAGCGATGAGGCGGGACATGAAGGAGACATTCCTTTGAAGATGCTGACCATTGAAAATCTGGATAGCCGCGCCGTAGGTCCTATTTATGAAGCGGTGAAAGATTGGGAAGAACCTGTCGCCATTGCCGTTTTGCCCGATCATCCACTCCCTGCGAGCTGCGTACACATACCAACGAACCGGTACCTTTCTTTATTTGGTATCCGGGTATTGAGCCGGACGAGGTGCAGACTTTTGATGAAGTGGCGGCTTGCAGCGGCAGCTACGGTCTGATGAAAGAAGATGAGTTTATAAACGAATTTATGAAGGGATAATGAGATGACATGCCCAAATGTGCTGATTGTCATTCGGTGCAGCGTCATAGTCTTTAATTATTAATTCTTTAATATTTAATTTAATATGCAATATTATAGTACCAACAAACAAGCTCCCGATGTTACCCTCGAAGAGGCGGTAGTGAAAGGGCTTGCCGCAGACAAAGGACTTTTCATGCCCTTTACCATTAAACCGTTGCCGCAGGAATTCTACGACAGCATTGATACGCTTGGCTTTCAGGAGATAGCCTATCGGGTGGCGGATGCTTTCTTTGGGGAAGATGTTCCCGCAGATACATTGAAGCAGATTGTGTACGATACATTGAACTTCGATGTCCCTTTGGTGAAAGTGACGGAAAATATCTATTCCCTCGAATTGTTCCATGGCCCTACACTTGCCTTTAAGGATGTGGGCGGCCGTTTTATGGCGCGCCTGTTGGGCTATTTTATCAGAAAAGAGGGTAAGAAGCAGGTTAATGTATTGGTTGCTACCTCGGGTGATACGGGCAGTGCCGTTGCCAATGGTTTCCTCGGCGTAGAAGGTATTCATGTTTATGTGCTCTACCGAAGGGCAAGGTCAGTGAAATTCAGGAAAAGCAATTCACTACGTTGGGACAGAATATCACGGCTCTTGAAGTAGATGGCACGTTCGACGATTGTCAGGCATTGGTGAAAGCGGCTTTCATGGACAAGGAGCTTAACAGCCGTTTGCAACTTACCAGCGCCAACTCCATTAATGTGGCACGTTTCCTGCCGCAGGCTTTCTACTATTTTTATGCTTATGCGCAGTTGAAGCGGGCGGGTAAGGCTGCCAATGCCGTAATCTGTGTGCCAAGCGGCAATTTCGGTAATATAACGGCCGGTTTGTTCGGTAAACGCATGGGACTGCCGATAAAGCGTTTCATAGCATCCAACAACCGTAACGACATATTCTATCAATATTTGCAGACGGGTGTTTATACGCCGCGCCCCAGCGTCGCTACGATAGCCAATGCCATGGATGTGGGCGATCCGAGTAACTTTGCCCGTGTGCTCGACCTCTATGGCGGTAGCCATGCAGCTATCTCTGCCGAGATAAGCGGTGCTGCTTATACGGACGAACAGATAGCCGAAACCGTGAAGAACGTTTGGACAGATGAGCATTACCTGCTCGACCCTCATGGCGCATGCGGTTTCCGTGCATTGCAAGAGGGCTTGCAGCCGGGTGAGACGGGCGTCTTCCTGGAAACGGCTCATCCTGCCAAGTTCAAAGATACGGTAGAGAATATTATCGGTGAGGCGGTACAGATACCGGAGAAGTTGCAAGCCTTTATGCGTGGCGAAAAGAAGAGTCTGCCTATGTCGAAAGATTTTGCAGACTTCAAGCGCTATTTAATGAATGTCTGATTATCAGTTATTTCTGATAGGATGAGGTGTCAAAACTAAAAAATATCAAAGGAGTTTTGACGCCTCTTCTTGTTTTCCTGTGGGAATGCTTTTTATCTTTCCGGCTTTATGGCTATTATCCCAAAGCACGAGTATTTCTATTTTCAGAAGGCTGTGACGGTAGAATAGCGTATAGTCGGGACAAGGAGTGATATATCGTATGTTATCCATTTCCGTGGCTTGTCCGATGAAAGGATTTAGAGTAATGCGATGAAGTGCATTCTGGAAGAGTGAGTATATAATCTTTCCCTGTTCTTTGTTTCCAAACCTCTGCACTGAGGATAACAGCAGGCTCCTCAGTTCCCCCTTGGCAAGTGGCGACCAATTTATTTGTTTAACCATGATTTTACTTCCTTATTGATTGTAACATCTTCTTGTCCTTCTCCGTTTTCCAGTTGCCGGCAAGCGGTTTGGATATCCTGGCGTAGGCGGGTAGAGAATACGAGCACTTGTTTGGTGGGGGTTGATGCTTGTTTGGGGTTCTGTTTCTTTCATTTTTCAGTCTCCTGTTTCCCTTAAAACATTGCAAAGTTGCGAATTGTTTAGGATAACGCTCCGTATGTTTCCGAACATTTCCCGGTGCTATGCGTTCTCACTACCTCGAACTCAATGTAGATAGTCTCATGAAAGATAAAAAGCTGGAAGCCAATCTCAGTATGGTTGCGTCCCGTGTCATGGCGGGTCTGAACATGAACGGATTGAAGTATTTATTGCCTTTGTGGTTGGGAGCTTTAACGGGTGTTACCATACGGTGTGTGTGCGGCAGTGGCTTTTTGGTTGACGGGTTGTTTTATAAAAGAAGCGGCGGTTACCAGGAAGCAACGCATCATGCTGTTTTGCCTCGGGGCGTTCGGGCTTTATGGATTTATGTTTTGCTATCTGCTGGGCATCAGCAAAACCACTCCGGTTTCGAGCGCCATATTCAATTCGATGCAGCCTATATGGGTATTTCTCATTTCCGTTTTCTTTCTGCACGAGAAAGCTACGGTAATGAAGATTATCGGTATAGCTTTGGGGTTTGGCGGTGCGATGTTGTGTATCTTGACGCAGGGCAGCGATGATTTGGCACGCGATGCCTTTACCGGCAATTTGCTTTGTATGATCAGTTCGTTTGTATTTGCCGTTTATCTGATTGTAAGCAAGAAACTGCTGGAGAAGGTAGGAGTAGTGACAATGATGAAATATATATTTGGCGGAGCTGCTGTTTCCGGCATAATCGTTTCGTCCGTTGCAGGGTGGGATGCACCGATGTTTGCAGAAGCCTGGAAGGGCGAGTGGCATTGGACGGCGTGGGCTGTACTTGCATTTATCCTTATTTTCCCTACTTATCTCAGTTACTTCCTGGTTCCTGTCGGGTTGAAGTACCTGAAGACTACCGTTGTCGCTATTTACAGCTATCTGATATTGGTAGTGACCACGGTTGTCTCGCTTTCTTTGGGGCAGGACCGGTTCAGTTGGACACAGGCCGTTGCCATTGCTATGATTTGTATCAGTGTGTACTTTGTGGAAGTGGCTGAGGGAAATTCAAAAAAACCAGATACTCCCCTTCCGCCTCAATCGTAAACTCTGTTCCGATGCATTCGTTGAGAGTGCCCTGCCACCAGTTGGTGAAGTCGCTGAGAGGGTATACCAAGCCGAGTCCATGCAATTTGCGGGCATTGAAGTTGATGATGGATACTTGCTGTCCCGGTTGGCAGGTAAAAGTACATGTGTTCCGGCAAGGGATAAAGATGCCATGGTCTGTGTAGGTACGCACATCGGCTCCTGCACGCATATAGTCCATAAGCAGGCTGATGTTTCCCAACGTATGGTCTTCGCGTTTGCCGGTGGCGCCTACGATAGCTATCCGGCGTTTGCCTTGCGATAACAGGTAGTTGACGGCTTTGGTCTGGTCGTTTGTTTCTTGTTCGGCAATGCGGTGAAGCAGATGCCCGTACCTCTTGCGGTTCTCCTCACTGATGGAGTCGCCGTCACCTATAATAAGATTGGGGGTATGTCCGTTCCGGATGTATTCGTCCGCGCCGCGTCGCAACAGATACGTAAGGCGCATCTGCCAATATCTGCAAAGGCAGGGGAGCGGTAGGATATTCCCCCGTTTGCTAAAACCACAGCTTCCACTTTCATAGTTG
>ENA-OQCX01001194-OQCX01001194.1-human-gut-metagenome-genome-assembly--contig:-NODE-1194-length-12484-cov-1.424779_pt1 | contig 12484 bp, 19 predicted proteins | sample MGYA00242762_ERZ504587 | MGnify/ENA primary metagenome ERZ504587 (study PRJEB26092, sample SAMD00036337) | human gut metagenome | host: Homo sapiens | study: EMG produced TPA metagenomics assembly of...
ATAATTTTCTTACCCCTGTAAGATCAGAGCCATCAGCAGCTTCTCCCATGAATAATTCCTGGAATGACATACGTCCGATTCTTGCTACAGAGTCAAGGGATGTTAATGCAAGTGCAGAAACACACATGTCATAAAGCAAGTAGCTACATGTTTAGGGATTCCAAGTAGTGTTAAGAATCCAGCTACATTTCCTGAGAAGATCTGGAATGGTGTTCCTTCAGGCATTTTACCACCGACAGCTGCTGCACCGACAACAACTAAGGCGATAACACCTAATAAAGATTCTACCATCATAGATCCATATCCAACACAAAGCATGTCTTTTTCATTGCTGACTGTCTTAGATGATGTTCCGGAAGATACCAAACTGTGGAATCCTGAAACAGCACCACAGGCGATCGTGATAAATAATGTAGGGAATAAGCTTTTTCCACCAACATTAAATCCACTGAATGCTGGTAAGTTCATTGCTGGATGAGCAACAAATACACCAAGGACAGCACCGATGATCATTCCGACTAATAAGAAGGTACTTAAATAGTCACGAGGCTGCATCATTAGCCACATTGGCATAACAGATGCAAGGAATAAGTAAACCATAACGACTGCGATCCAAGTATTTTTTTGTAAAATATAATGGGAAGGCAATACCAACGGCTAACATAACGAGCAGTAATACAAGTCCTGCAACAAATTCTACTTTCTGGTTTGGTTTTACATATTTTGTGAATAATCCGAAAACAAACAGCTCCTAAGATAAATAACATGGAGATAGAAGCAGCGGCAGCGTTTGGTGAACTTTTAGCACCTGTTACTGTGAATCCGTTAAATGTTCCTGCAACCATATCTGTGAAAGCTGCGATTACAAGTAAGTAAATAACCAGGAGAACAGAAGAAATAATTTTCTTCCTGTTTTACCAATGTATTTCTCGATCAGGACACCCATGGATTTTCCTTCGTTCTTTACAGAAGCGTAAAGAGCTGTAAAATCCTGAACGGCTCCGAAGAAGATACCACCGATCAACAGCCAGAGAAGAACTGGCAGCCATCCAAACATTGCGGCGATGATCGGTCCGGTAACAGGACCTGCACCTGCGATGGATGAAAATTGATGGGAAAATACAACGGCTTTTGGTGTCGGGATGTAATCTTCACCATCTTCGTGTGTGTAAGCTGGGGTTTTCGCTTTAGGATCGATTCCCCATGTCTTAGCTAACCAGCGTCCGTAAAGGGCATAACCAGCAACTAATACGACGATTGCGATTGCTACGATTGTTAAGCTATTCATTCTTAATCACTCCTCTTAAAATAAACTCTATCATAAAATAAAATGTATTCAAAACACAGGATACAATAAAAATGAGTAAAAAAAATCTCCTGAAATGCCTGCTCAGCATTTCAGAAGACGAATATTCTCCGCGGTACCACTTCTTTTTATTACTCAAATCGTAATCCCTTAGTCACATCATTTAATGTGCTCCTTGATAACGGAAGGATTCCGGTCGCACTTACTAATGAATCATCATGTTCAGCTGACTGCTCGCAGGGGATATGGACATAAGTTCTTTATTGCCTCACAGCAACCGGCAACTCTCTGAAAAAGAATTCAAATATCAATGTGTCCTGCTCATTGCATTCTGTATTTCGTTGCATTCATAATAGTCCTGTAAAAAAAGAATGTCAAGAGAAAATAATGTTCTATTTTTGATACAATCAACCATTAAGGCTTTGCTTACTTCCTTAAGATTCATACCGTTAGAGCCTTTGATCAGTACGACATCGTTCTTCTTTAAGTAAGTTTCAAGGAAAGCGATCAGTTCTCCGTTAGAAGAAAATGCACGGGTATGAAGAGAAGGATTTTCCTTCCATGCTTCCTCAATATAATGTCTGGAAAGTTCACCAGTGATAAAGAGATCTGTCACTTTTGTTGTAGCGATAAAACGTCCCACTTCTTTGTGGTATTCCGGTGAATCTGGTCCAAGTTCTAACATGTCAGATAAGACAGCGATCTTTCTTCCACGTGTCTTAAATTCAGATAAAATACTTAAACTTGCTTTCATGGAATCTGGGCTTGCATTATACGCATCATCGATCAGAATATAGTCGTTAACGTGGATAATATTCTGTCGCTGACCAGAAAATGTGGATAACTGTGCCTTGATCGCACTCATTGGAACATCATAGCGAAGTCCGATCGCAATGGCGGCTAATGCATTGGATACATTATGCTTTCCAAGTACATTTAAAGTGATAGGTTCTTTCATATCACCATAGTGGAATTCAAATAAAGTTTGTCCACCTTTTTCACGGATTTTTTCTGCACGGTAAGTACAATCATCTGCGAAACCGTAAAATTCATATGGTTTTTTGACATAATCGATATGTTTACGGATCATATCATTATCTCCATTTAAGAATAGGACACCATCTTCAGGCAGACCATTCTGGATATCTAATTTTTCGATACAGATATTGTCTCGGGAACCCATCATCTCAATGTGTGAAACACCAACATTTGTGACAACACCAACGTTTGGATGGATGATATTACCAAGAGTTGTGATCTGTCCCTTTTCACTCATTCCCATCTCAAGAACACCGATCTCATCTTCGGATGTCAGATGATCTAATGTTAATGGAACACCAACCTGACTGTTTTGATTGCCAATCGTTTCAAATACTTTGTATTTGCCCTTTAAAACATGTGCGATCATCTCGCGGGTTGTTGTTTTACCAACACTTCCAGTAACGCCGATGATCGGAAGAGACATTTTATTTCTGTAATAGGCAGCAATCTGCTGCATGGCTGTCAAAGTATCAGGAACTTTGATGTATGGAGCATTTCCTGAAGCTTCTGTATGTTCTTGTGTTAAGCAGGCACCGCTTCTTTTAATGCATTAGGAATAAAAATATGGGCATCAACACGTTCTCCGATGATCGGTACAAATAAAGTGTTAGGACCGATTTCCATAGAATTCGTACTTAAGTGGTCAATCTTCATGGAAGGATCACCACATAAAAGTGTTCCGTCTGTTGCTTCTAAAATGTCTTGAATTGTTATATTCTCCATAGAAAACCTCGTTTCTTTCACTGTTAGATTTCAGCATAGGTGTGATTGATGATAACGGTTTAAAAAATTTATGCTGTTATCTACAGATTATAGCATAAAATGAAGTTGTATGATAAAATGATAGCCAGAAAATACAAAAAACATATTAGAAAAGAGGGTTCATGAGTTTTACACATTTACATGTCCATACAGAATACAGTCTGCTGGATGGTTCCAGTAAGATCAAGGAGCTAGTTCATCAGGCAAAAGAGCTTGGCATGGACAGCATTGCGATCACCGATCATGGAGCGATGTACGGAGTGATCGATTTTTACAGGGCAGCGAAAGCAGAAGGGATCAAACCGATCATTGGATGCGAGATTTATGTAACAACTGGTTCGAGATTCGATAAAAGAAGCCAGTCAGGGAGATAAAAGATACTATCACCTGGTACTTCTTGCCCAAAATGACACGGGTTACCATAACTTGATGAAGATCGTTTCCAGGGGGTTTACCGAAGGATTTTATTACAAGCCACGAGTAGATTATGAAGTTCTGGAAGAATACAAGGAAGGTCTGATCGCATTAAGTGCATGTCTTGCTGGGGAAGTTGCAACTTATATCCGTGAAAATAACTACGAAAAAGCAAAGAATACGGCGTTGAGATTACAGGATCTTTTTGGAAAAGACAATTTCTTCCTGGAACTGCAAGATCACGGAATTCCAGATCAGACAAAAGTAAACACGGCACTGCTTAAGATGTCAAAAGAGACAGGAATTGATCTGGTTGCTACAAATGATATTCATTATACATTTAAAGAAGATGCGAGGCACACGATATCCTGCTTTGTATCCAGACGGGGAAGAAAGTGCAGGATGAAGACCGTATGCGTTATGAAGGAGGTCAGTATTATTTAAAATCTCCGGAAGAAATGCAGAGATTGTTCCCATATGCAAGAGAAGCGATCGAGAATACAGGCAAGATTGCCAAACGTTGTAATGTTGAAATCGTATTTGGAGAACAGAAAGTGCCAGAATATGATGTGCCAGAAGGATACACTGCAGTTACGTATCTGAACCATTTATGCGAAGAAGGCTTAAAACGTCGTTATCCGAATATTACAAAAGAATTAAGAGAGCGGCTGGATTATGAATTGAAAACTATTGAAAATATGGGATATGTTGATTATTTTCTGATCGTATGGGATTTCATTCATTATGCAAAAGAACATGGGATCGCAGTGGGACCTGGTCGTGGTTCCGCAGCCGGAAGTATCGTTTCTTACTGTTTGGAGATCACAGATATCGATCCGATCCGGTATCAACTGCTGTTTGAACGTTTCTTAAATCCAGAACGTGTATCCATGCCCGATATCGACGTGGATTTCTGTTATGAGAGAAGACAGGAAGTCATTGATTATGTTGTAAGAAAATACGGGAAAGATCAAGTAGTACAGATCATCACTTTTGGAACTATGGCTGCAAGAGCGTGATCCGTGATGTCGGAAGAGTTTTGGATATTCCATATGCAAAAGTAGATGGAATATCAAAGATGGTTCCAAATGAATTAAATATTACGATCGATAAAGCATTAAAGATCAGCAAGGACTTGAGAAATGCTTATGAGCAGGACGAAGAAACACATTATCTGATCGATATGTCGAAGAGACTAGAAGGACTTCCAAGACATGCTTCCATGCATGCAGCTGGAGTCGTGATCGGTAAGACAGCGATTGATGAATATGTGCCATTAGCAACAGGTGCAGATAACGCAGCTGTTACTCAGTTTACGATGACAACGATCGAAGAACTTGGTCTGTTGAAGATGGACTTTTTGGGATTCGTACATTAACAGTCATTCAGGACGCAGAGAAAATGGTGCGAAGAAAAGTGCCGGATTTTGATATCACGAAAATTGATCCGACAGACAAAGAAGTTTATGAGATGATCGGAAATGGTCATACAGAAGGTGTGTTTCAGTTGGAAAGTTCAGGAATGAAGTCATTTATGAAAGAACTAAAACCACAGAATATGGAAGATATCATTGCTGGAATTTCTTTGTATCGACCGGGACCAATGGACTTTATTCCACGATACATTGAGGGAAAGAATCATCAGGAAAGCATACATTATGAATGTGAACAGATGGAAGAGATTCTTGAGCCAACCTATGGATGTATCGTTTATCAGGAACAGGTTATGCAGATCGTTATGAAACTAGCCGGATATACGCTTGGACGAAGTGACCTTGTACGTCGTGCGATGTCCAAGAAAAAAGGCGATGTCATGATCAAAGAACGACAGAATTTCGTTTATGGAAATGAAGAAGAAGGAATTCCAGGATGTATCAATAACGGTATTGATGAAAAGACAGCGAACCAGATCTGGGATGAGATGTTAGACTTTGCAAAATATGCATTTAACAAATCTCATGCGGCAGCATATGCAGTAGTTGCTATCGTACAGCCTATTTAAGATGCCATTATCCAGTAGAATTTATGGCAGCCTTGTTAACCTCTGTTCTTGGAAATACAAACAAGATTTCAGAATACAGTTATGCCTGCAAGAAGTTAGGAATTAAGATTTTGCCACCAGATATTAACTATGGAGAGGGTGCGTTCTCTGTAGACCATGGAAATATCCGCTATGGACTGACTGCGATCAAGAGTCTGGGACGGCCAGTCATTGAAGCGATCATAAGAGAACGAAATTTAAATGGACCATACAGAGATTTTAAAGTCTCGTGGAACGATTATCAAGCAAAGAGATCAATAAACGAACTGTAGAAAATTCTGATCAAATCGGGAGCTTAGATTGTTTTCATGTAACAAGAAAGCAGCAGATGATCGTCTACGCCAGTGTGATCGATAGTATCCAGAAAGAACGGAAAAATGAGATCGCAGGACAGATGAGTCTGATGGATCTTATTGGAGAAGAAGACCAGCAGTCTTTTCAGATTTCCTATCCAGATGTTGGGGAATATGAGAAAGAGCAGAAACTTGCCATGGAAAAGGAAGTGCTTGGGATCTACGTCAGTGGACATCCTTTAGAGGATGATATAGAACGCCTTGAACGAAGTGTAACAGCACATACTTCTGATTTTGTGATCGATGAAGAAACAGGAAAGACAAAGATTCACGATCGGGAAAGCTGTATCATTGGCGGTTTGATCAGTGAGATGAGTGTGAAACTTACGAAGAAGAATCAGAATATGGCATTTATCACACTGGAAGACTTAAGAGGAACCGTGGAAGTTGTCGTATTTCCAAGACAGTATGCGACATATCAGTCTCTTTTAAGAGAAGATGCCAAAGTATTTATCAAAGGAACAACACAGATTTCTGAAGAAGAAAGCAAAGTCATATGTAATCAGATCATCAGTTTTGAGGATAGCAGACAGGAATTATGGGTACAATTTGCGGATAAAGAAGCATTTTTTAAAGAAGAGGTATGCATTAAAAGGTATTTTAACTTCCTATCCCGGTAAAAATCCAGTGGTGATCTATTGCAAAACAGAACGTGCTGTGAACCGTCTAGGAGAGATTATATGGTTTCTGGTGACGAGAATTTATTATTTGATCTCGAAAAACGATATGGAAAAGAAAATATTCGGGTTAGATCGTTAGGAATATAACAAAGACTATTGAAAAATTTCTTTAAATGGATTAGAATAAAAGCCAAGTTAAGAATTGTATGGATTAATAATTGGAGGATATTGCAAATGGGAAAACCAAACATTAAAACAATTGGAGTTTTAACAAGTGGTGGAGATGCACCTGCTATGAACGCAGCAGTGCGTGCCGTAGCCAGAATTGGTAAAGAAAGAGGATTAAAAGTCAAGGGAATCCGTAAAGGTTACAATGGACTGTTAAACGAAGACATCATCGATTTAACACCAACAGAAACAGCCGATACGATCTTCCGTGGAGGTACAATCCTTTTCACAGCCAGATGTGAAGAATTTAAGACAGAAGAAGGTCAGAAACGTGGTGCTTGAGATCTGTAAAGCACATGGAATCGACGGACTGGTAGTTATTGGTGGAGACGGTTCTTTCCAGGGAGCTAAGAAGTTAGCAGCGCTTGGAATCAACACGATCGCTGTTCCAGGAACGATCGACTTAGATATCGCATGTACAGAATATACGATCGGATTCGATACAGCTGTTAACACAGCGATGGAAGCGATCGACAAGATCCGTGATACATCAACATCTCATGAAAGATGTAGTATCGTAGAGGTTATGGGACGTGGAGCTGGATATATCGCATTATGGTGTGGTATGGCAACAGGAGCAGAAGATATCCTGATCCCAGAAAGCTTTGATGGAAACCTTCCTAAGGTAGAACAGCAGATCATCGAACATTACTTCGTAACAGAGCAAAAGGTAAGACACATCATATGGTAATCAATGCCGAAGGTGTTGGACATTCTTACAGTATGGCGAAGAGAATCGATCTGCAACAGGTATTGAAACACGGTGCTACGATTCTTGGACATATGCAGCGTGGTGGAAGCCCAACAGCAAAAGACCGTGTATACGCTTCTATGATGGGTGCTTACGCAGTTGACTTATTATGTGCAGGAAAGACAAACCGTGTTGTTGGATACCAGAACGGAAGATTCATGGATATGGACATTGACGAAGGACTCGCAATGACAAAAGATATCGATGAATATCAGCTTCAGATCGCACATTTATTAGGAAAATAAATAAAACATGATCTTAGAGGAATCCTGTTTATCTAGGATTCCTCTATTTCTCTATATAGGAGCATTATTTTATGAAAGAGTTACGACCGGTACAGGTCATATTGCTTGGATTTTTAATTACAATATTTGCAGGATCGATACTGCTTGCACTGCCGATCGCAACACAAAGCGGGCAGCAACGCCTTATATTGATGCATTATTTACAGCAACAACATCTGTGTGTGTGACGGGTTTGATCGTTGAGACAACAATGACACATTGGAGTATATTTGGGCAGGCAGTGATCATATTGCTTGTACAGATCGGAGGACTTGGTGTCATTACGATCACAACCGGAATGTTTTTTATGCTTCGAAAGAGGATCACTCTTGGAAATAGAATGTTGATCCAGGAGTCTATGGGTCTTAATACAATGACAGGTTTAGTTCCATTAGTTAAGAAGATTCTGATCGGGACAGGGATCATAGAAGGAATTGGAGCAGTTCTTTATGCGACTCAGTATGTGCCGGAATTTGGCATTGGATATGGAATATGGGCAGCAATCTTTAATTCAATCTCGGCATTTTGTAATGCAGGAATGGATATTGTAAGAGACGACAGTCTGCGAAGCTATGTAACGAATCCAGTTATGAATTTTACGACAATGGGCTGATCATCCTGGGAGGTCTTGGATTTGTTGTATGGAAAGATCTTTGGCAGGGATTCAAAAAGATCGTAAAAGATAAAGTTCCTGTAAAAAGGATGATACAACAATGGAGATTTCAGACCAAGATCGTGTTATCCATTACGTCATTTTTGATCTTGTTTGGTACAATATTGATCTTTCTGTTTGAATATCATAATCCAGCAACTATGGAGAGTCTGTCATTGCCACAGAAGATACAGGCATCACTGTTTCAGTCTGTGACGACACGTACCGCAGGGTTTGAGACGGTAGCACAGGCCGCATTGACGGATGCATCTTCGCTGGTTTCTATGTTTTTGATGATCATCGGAGGATCACCAACTGGTACTGCAGGCGGTGTCAAGACAGTGACATTCACAATTCTTGTATTTTGTGTGCTCTCTGTGGCAAAACAAGAAGAATCAATTACGTTATTTAAACGAAGAGTTCCACAGAATCTGTTGTCGAAGGCACTTGCGATCATTGTGATCAACCTGATCGTGCTGATGACATCTGTGTTATTGTTGTTGGTATTTGATCACGGGACTTTTATGGATTCATGCTATGAATGTGTATCAGCACTCGCGACAGTTGGTTTAACCAAAGGATTGACACCGAATTTGACAATCGCAGGGAAAGTGATTATCATCATTACCATGTACTTAGGCGTGTCGGACCGATTTCTATGGCGATCGGTTTTTCACAGAAGAATAAGAAAAAGATGGTCATGTATCCGGAACAGGATCTGATCTTATAAGTGAAATAGATTCACATTATAACATGATATCGCAACGGAGGTAACGGAGAAGAATGAAGAAGTCAGTTGCAGTTTTAGGACTCGGAAAGTTTGGAAGCAGCATCGCAAGGTCACTTGCTAAAGGTGGAGCAGAAGTACTGGCAGTTGATAAAGATGAGGATCTTGTAAGAGATATCGCAGATAAAGTAACTTGTGCAGTCTGTGTGGATATATCTGATAAAGAAATGATGAACAACATCGGATTGGAAGGAATGGATGCAGTTGTGATCGCAACGGCAGAGCATTTAGATTCCAGTGTTATGGCATTGATGATCGTCAAAGAGATCGGTGTGCCATATGTTCTTGCGAAGGCAGACGGAACTTTAAAAGGAGAGATATTAAAACGTGTTGGAGTCGATGAGATTGTTTATCCAGAAGAAGAGATGGGAGCAAGGATCGCAAACAATCTGCTTGGAGGAAGTATGACAGATCTGTTTGATCTTTCTGCAGACACAAGTATCGTTAAAGTACCAGCAAGAAAAGAATGGATCAACAAATCATTAGTAGACATTAATTTCCGTGGAAAATATAACGTTAACGTCATCGCGATCGAAGGAGAAGGTGGTGTTGACGGGGCTCCAGATCCAACGAAACCGATCAAAGATGAGGAAAATCTTGTGCTGATCGGTAAGAAAGAAGATCTGGTCAAATTAAGAAAATAATAGATCGGAGGTGGATAAGAATATGATCACAACCACTCAGAATAAGCAGATCAAACAGATCATCAAATTAAAGAAGAGTGCAAGAGAAAGAAGAAAACAAGAATTATTTCTTGTAGAGGGAATTCGTATGTTTACAGAGATCCCAGAAGAATATTTATATAAAGTCTATGCATCTGAAGATTTTTATAACGAACATAGAGTGATTTTTGAACATATGGATGTGGAATTGGTATCACCTCAAGTTATGAAAGAGATTTCCGATACGATGACACCACAGGGAGTTCTTGCACTGGTGAAGATGATGAAATATTCTTTAGAAGATCTTCTAGAACAGGAAAAACCATTATTTCTTGGTGCTTGAGAATCTTCAGGATCCGGGGAATCTCGGGACGATCCTTCGAACAGGAGAGGGTGCAGGGATCAATGGTGTTATCATGAGTCATGATACAGTAGATATTTATAATCCAAAGGTTACGCGCTCCACGATGGGATCAATATTTCGTGTGCCATTTGTCTATGTCGATGATCTTTTAGAAGTTGCAGAAACGATGAAACAAAAGAATATCATCACGTATGCAGCACATCTCAATGGAACAGACTATACGAAGGAAGATTATCAAAAAGGAACCGCATTTTTCATTGGCAATGAGGGAAATGGTCTGACAGATAAGTTGACAGACAAAGTACAAAAGAAGATCAAGATTCCAATGTGTGGTAAGGTAGAATCATTAAATGCACCATGCATCAGCCTTTTAGTTTATGAGGCAAGACGCCAGAGACAGGGGGTGGATTAAATGTATGCAGTTTATTGGCTGATGCATCCGCGGTATTTTTACTTGTTGAGATTATGACACTTGGACTTACAAGTATCTGGTTTGCAGGTGGAGCCGTTGTTGCAGCGATCGTAGCACTATTTGGTGTTCCATTTTGGGTACAGATGTTGATATTTATCGTGGTAACATGTCTGTTGTTTGCACTGACAAGACCAGTTGCCAAACGATATTTAAAACAGCAAGGTGCAAAAAAACGAATACCGATGCATTGATCGGACAGACAGCACTTGTCAAAGAAACGATCAATAACATGGAAAGCAAAGGTTGGTTCAGTTAAATGGCCAGGATTGGACTGCGAGAAGCTTTGAGGCTGGAGAGATCATTCCAGAAGGCAGCGAAGTGATCGTAAAAGAAATCCGAGGCGTGAAACTGATCGTAGAAAGAGAGGTATAAGATGATTATGTCGATTATTTTATTTATTATTGTTATCGCATTGCTTGCGATGATCATTCATCCACAGTGCGTATCGTGCCGCAGGCACATGCTTATGTTGTAGAACGACTGGGTGCTTATCAGGGAACATGGTCTGTAGGACTTCATGTCAAAGTCCCATTTATTGATCGTGTTGCAAGAAAAGTCAACTTAAAAGAGCAGGTTGTGGATTTTCCACCACAGCCAGTTATCACAAAAGATAACGTTACGATGCAGATCGATACAGTTGTATATTTTCAGATCACTGATCCAAAATTATACAGTTACGGTGTAGAGAACCCGATCATGGCAATCGAGAATCTGACAGCTACAACACTTCGAAATGTCATCGGTGATCTGGAATTAGATGAGACATTAACTTCCAGAGAGACGATCAATACACAGATGAGAGCAACACTTGACGTTGCGACAGATCCATGGGGAATCAAAGTAAACCGTGTGGAACTTAAGAACATCATTCCACCAGCAGCCATTCAGGATGCCATGGAGAAACAGATGAAAGCAGAACGTGAACGAAGAGAAGCGATTCTGATTGCAGAAGGTGAGAAGAAGTCCGCGATCTTACGTGCAGAAGGACAGAAAGAATCTATGGTCCTTCAGGCAGAGGGAGATAAGGAAGCAGCAATCCTTCGTGCGGAAGCGAAGAAAGAAGCAACGATCCGTGAAGCAGAAGGTCAGGCAGAAGCGATCCGTGCGATCCAGAAAGCGAATGCACAGGGTATTGAATCAATCAAGGCAGCCAAAGCTGACGATGCAGTCATCCAGTTAAAGAGCTTAGAAGCATTTGCTAAAGCAGCTGACGGAAAAGCTACAAAGATCATTATCCATCTGAGATTCAGGGGATGGCAGGTCTTGTAAAATCAATTACAGAAGTTGCCAAAGACGATGAGAAGAATATTGCAGATCTGATCGAAGAGCAGGTACAAGACACTGTAAAAGAACAGTAAGATCAGAAAATGTTTATGGAAATATGACAACCCTTGCGGTATGCCGGAGCACTGAAGAGGTGTTCCGGCTTTTGCCATGTTTGATATTGATGGGAGATAAAAGATGAAGACAATCGTTTGTTATGGAGATTCTAATACTTATGGCTATAATCCGGAAAATGGATTCCGTTATGAATATGAAGAACGATGGACAACCATTTTGCAAAAGGAACTGAAAGATTCTGCGATCGTGATTCCGGAAGGATTAAACGGCAGAACAACAAGTTTGAAGATGAGTTAAGACCAGGAAGAAATGGTGCAACATATTTAGATCCATGTTTACACAGCCACGGACCGATCGATCTGGTAGTGTTAATGCTTGGAACGAATGACCTTAAGATCCGTTTTCAG
>ENA-OQCX01001195-OQCX01001195.1-human-gut-metagenome-genome-assembly--contig:-NODE-1195-length-12481-cov-2.320463_pt1 | contig 12481 bp, 16 predicted proteins | sample MGYA00242762_ERZ504587 | MGnify/ENA primary metagenome ERZ504587 (study PRJEB26092, sample SAMD00036337) | human gut metagenome | host: Homo sapiens | study: EMG produced TPA metagenomics assembly of...
GCCATACCTAAAACGGTAGTGTTGTGTACGGATGTATTCGATGAGTTCATGGACACCAACAACCTGTATCAGATAGCCCTGTCCGATGCCGATGACGATGTGATTCTCCGCTACTTTCTGAAAGCCAAACTGCCCGACCGTCTGGTTGAGGACTTTTTCACTTTCTTCGATGTGGTAAAATCACCTATTGCCATCCGCTCTTCCTCACTATTGGAAGACTCCCATTACCAACCTTTCGCCGGTATATACAATACTTATATGATTCCTTATCTGGACGATAAAGTATGAAATGCTCCGTATGCTCAGTGATGCAATCAAAGGAGTCTACGCTTCTGTATATTTCCGCGATTCAAAGGCTTATATGCAAGCCACAAGCAATGTCATCGACCAGGAGAAAATGGCCGTAATCCTGCAGGAAGTGGTCGGCAACCAGTATGGCGACCGTTATTACCCGTCCATGTCGGGCGTGGCGCGTTCGCTCAACTATTATCCTATCGGAGATGAAAAGCTGAAGAGGGTATTGTCAACCTGGCACTCGGACTGGGCAAATACATCGTAGACGGCGGTATGACTCTCCGGTTCTCTCCCTATCACCCCAACCAGGTTCTGCAAACCAGCGAAATGGAGATTGCACTCAAAGAAACCCAAACACGTTTTTATGCACTCGACCTGCGTAACGCCGGACATGACTTCTCCATTGACGATGGTTTCAACCTATTGAAATTACACGTAAAAGAGGCCGAGAAAGACGGTGCTCTCAAATATATAGCTTCCACCTACGACCCTTACGACCAGATAATCCGTGACGGTTTATATCCGGGCGGGCGCAAGGTTATCACCTTCGCCAATATCTTGCAGCATGATGTATTTCCTCTGCCCCGCATTTTGCAATTGGCATTAAAATACGGACAGCAGGAAATGCGCCGTCCTGTAGAAATCGAATTTGCAGCTACCATGAACCGTGAAAAGGACAAGACCGGAACGTTCTATCTGTTGCAAATACGCCCGATTGTCGACAGCAAGGAAATGCTTGACGAGGACCTCACAGCCATTCCCGATGAAAAAACTGCTGCTCCGTTCCAATAATTCGTTAGGGCATGGCATAATGAATGAATTACAGGATGTAATTTATGTAAAGACCGACAACTACAGCGCTTCCCACAATCAGGAAATAGCCTGGGAGATAGAAAAATTGAACCAGCAATTTTTGGACGAGGGCAAGAACTATGTACTGATAGGACCGGGACGTTGGGGCAGTAGTGATACCTGGCTCGGTATTCCCGTTAAATGGCCCCACATCAGTGCAGCGCGTATCATTGTAGAAGCAGGACTGACGAACTATCGTGTCGATCCTAGCCAGGGAACACACTTTTTTCAGAACCTGACTTCATTCGGAGTAGGCTATTTCACAATCAATGCTTTCATGAATGACGGCGTGTATAATCAAGACTTTCTGAATGCACAACCTGCTGTATATGAGTCCAAATACCTGCGTCACGTGCACTTTGAACATCCTATAACCGCCAAAATGGACGGAAAGAAGAAACAGGGAGTAGTATTGCTACCCTCACGATAAGATTTTATGTCTAAAACAAGATTAAAACCAGATTAATACAATTATTCTTTTTTTGAGAAAAATGGGACAAATGATGTCCCATTTTTCATTTATAACCGCAAAACAAGGCGATAAGCGCTAATTATTCTCATCTAAAAAACATATTTTTGTACCCGATTTCAAGAATTAGCAGGTAAAAAGATAACCAAACACTGTTGTTAATGGGTAAAAAATATACAACTTTTCTAACCCTGTTTACAGTAATATGTATTACATTGACCGGATGTGAGCGGGAGAATGAACAAACTGCAAACCAGGGCAGACTTAATCTGAGATTAGCAGTTGATACAAATGTAGAAAACATGGTAACACGTGCTACCGCTGATGAAGAGACATTACCCGACATCAACGACTTCTCAATTACCGTTCTTCAAAATAATAATGTACAACTTAGCTGGAACAAGTATGCCGACTTACAGACGGAACGGAAATTGCAGCCGGCAACTATACACTAAAGGCCACTTATGGAAACATAGAAACCCAAGGTTTTGGAGCCCCGTACTACGAAGGAGCAAAAGAGTTCTCCATAAAAAAGAACGAAAGTACAAACATATCGGTCATATGCTATCTTGCCAATGTAAAAGTTACGACAGAATACACGGAACTTTTCAAAAAATATTTTACAGACTACACCGTAAACATACGCCCTGCCGGCAGTACGGACATCTCGTTCGACAAGAATGAAACAAGGGCCGCATACGTAAAGCCCGGCAAGATAAGCATTTACCTATCAGGAAGCAAGCAACAAGGAAACAAAGTCACATTTGAAGCCGCTACCATAGAGAATGCAAAGGCACGCCAGCATTACCGTCTGAAATTTGACGTACAAGCAGGGGGTACGGAATTGGATGTATCATTCACGGACGAAACGGAAAGAGTGCCGATAACCATAGATATTTCGGACGATGCCTTGAACACACAGCCACCGTTCTTTACGCCAACGGGATTTGAATCGGGAGTTGCCCGGGAGTTAACGGAATGGACAGAACCCGAATCCCCTTTATCAGCCTTGCTGACGGCGCGTGGCGGAATATCCAAATGTGTCTTGACAACCCGCTCTCCTTCTCTGTTAAGCAAGGGATGGCCCGCCGAGATTGATCTGGTAAATCCGGAACCAGGCATGCTTACCACATTACAAGATCTGGGACTGGAGTTAAAAGGATTAAGTACCAATGTCGATAAAATGGCAATGTTGGACTTCACAAAAGTACTGGTCAATATATCTCATTCGGAAACAAACGAAGAAAATACATTTACCTTGACCGCAACAGACAAATTGAGCAAGGTAAACAAAGAGCCATTGGTACTCAAAATCAAATCTCTGCCTAATGGATTTGACGTAGCCCAACCCATGAATGCCGAACGTGGAAGCACTACCATACTGCTGACCGTCATTTTGAAAGGGGACATATCCAAAGTCAGCTATCAATATCAGGCATACGGTTATTGGCAACCTTTATTTCCTACGACCATAGAGAGTGACAAAGACACGCATCAAGTAACCATCACGTTCAAAGACGGGTTGCAAGGAACCACAACAGATAAAAGTAATTGCGGGAGATAAAGAAAAGACCGTGACAGTAGGAATCGGTGAATCATCCTGTTCCCTGACTGCTCCCGAAGGGGATGTATGGCTAAAAAAGCCACTTCTATTTGGTTGGAGACACGGAGGGAACAACCGAATATCTGAAGACGGTTAAGGATGTTACCGTAAAATGCAGAAAAGCGTCAGGAGACTGGTTTTCTCCATCACAAGAAAAAATAAAAAATGCGGTTGAGGTTAGCGGATTAGAGCCTGGCACCGATTACATATTTAAAGCCGTAATAGGTGGAACCAATACAATTGCCGTCAAGAATGAAGTATCCGTAAAAACCGAGGAAACACTGCAGATACCCAATTCCGGTTTTGAAGACTGGCATACAGATTCCGATACACGGTGGTCTGCAGGGACTTTTGGAAATTTCACCCACTATTTTTATTACCCTTATACTAAAGGTGCTACTGATATATGGTGGGATACAAACAACAAATATTCCCAAGCATGGGTTGTGGCACCGGTACAGACAACAACCTGTCCGGCCGTTATCTATGTAAAAGACGCAAAAAGCGGTGCTAAAGCAGCAGAGATTCACACAGCCGGTTCCGGCGGAGGATATTCGAGTACCCCTGTCACGATGTACCCCGAGGGAGCAAAAGCAGGACGCTTATTCATAGGGACCTATAATTGGAGTGACAAGAAAGAGACCGTAACAACAGGACATTCTTTCGCTTCCCGACCCTACGGAATGAAATTCTGGTATAAATACACTCCCTATCAGACAGACAACTTTAAAGTTGAAATCGAGATACGCAGCGGGAATAAAGTCATAGCAGGCGGCTCGTACATATCAGAAGCCGCAAGTTCTGCAGACAGCGAATATCAGGAAGCATATATCAACCTCGACTACCAAGGAAATATGGAAAAAGCAACTGACATATATGTCAATATCCTATCAACAACCAAAACCTCTTTCGGCAGTGACGATTTACAGAAAGCCGGAACAATTGATTTGACAGATTGTGCAACAGGCTGGAGCACCCATTTAGGCAGCCGCCTCAAAATAGACGATTTAGAACTTATATACGAATAACAAAATATGAAGCAATCAACAACCCTGCTTACTCTGGCACTCTTTGCCATCCTGGCATTCTCTTCATGCGAACGCGAGCAATGGGGAAACGCCCAAAAAGGCTCTGACGACATAGACAATCGTGCCGAAGGTCAAATAGGACTGTCTGCATTAAAAGTCTCCGTAGACGAGAAAACAACTTCCACCGTTACCCGTACAGGAATCAATACCGACAATTTCATCATCCGCATTTACGATATGGATAAAGAAGGAAAAATGGTGCAAGAGTGGAAATACAGCGAGATGCCCGAAATATTCACGCTAAAGGTAAGCCATTACAGTATCACAGCCATGTCTCATGAAGTACAACCGGCAGAATTCGAAAAGCCCTATTACTTCTCCAAACAGGATTTTGAAATTACCGAAAATACGGTAACGGATCTTAAAGAACTGGTTTGTACTTTGAATAATATAAAAGTGAGAATAGCCTATGACGACGAGCTTCAAAAGCTGTTGGATGAAGACTCCAAAGTCAAGGTTTCCATCGGCGAAGGACGTTTGGAGTATACAAAGGACGAAACACGTGCAGGATATTTCAAATCCATCGGTGAAACCAACATTCTGATTGCCGACCTCAACGCTACTGTTCAAGGAGAGAAAGTTACGATGTCCAAAGCCTTCATCGACGTCCTTCCCGGTGAAGAACGTATCATTAAATATTCGATGAAGCAAAACAGTGGTGGTGACGGCGACAATGGAGAGATTGGAAAGGTCGACATCCAGATAGATGCAACATGTGAGGTTGTAGAGAAAGACATAACCATAGCCCCGGGAGAAGAAGAACCGTTACCCGAACCCGAACCGAATCCCGAACCGGATCCCGAAACCAAACCGGCAATCACCGGCAAAGGTTTCGATATTACCCAAAGCATAACCATACCACCCGGTGTCTCAACGGACAATCCCTATCCCGTAATTGTAAAAATAGCGGTACCGGAAGGTATCCGGAATTTAGAAATAGGAATTACTTCCAGCAGTAGTGATTTTGCAGGTGCCATTTCCGACTTGGGACTCACCGACTTTGACCTGGCAAATCCGGGAGCGTTAATCGGAATACTCCAGAACTTAGGTCTACCCTATGGGGATAAAGTTGTCGGTAAAACCGATATTGACTTTGATATCAGTGGGTTTACAGGATTATTAATGGGCTTTCCCGGAACCCACAGATTCAATCTAAAGGTTACGGATGACAAAGGAAACACGGCATCCGCAATATTAGCCCTTATCGTAAATTAAGCAAAGCACAATGCCAAAGAAATACTTCAAATATTATCTGACAGCCATAACAGCGATTTTATTTATCGCCTGTTCGGAAAAGGACACCTTGAACGGAGAGGGAATGCTTCATTTGAAAGTAGATGTAACCGACCAGGTGAAAGTTACAACCCGTTCTATGACCGATGAATTGCAGGATTCTTTACAACGCCACTGTACAATCGGCATCCTTAATGAAAAGGGAACCGTCCGCCGATACAAAGGAGTAAACGAACTTCCGGAAGCGCTTTACCTCTCTGCCGGCAGCTACACAGCCTCGTTACGGCAGGCGACTCAGTACCCGCTTCTTTCGAAACTGTATACTATAAAGAAGAACGCCCGTTCCACATTAACAGCGGCGAAGTTACCAACCTGGAGCTGACTTGCGGCATCGCCAATACGGTAGTTGCCGTAAAATATGACGAAGCATTAAGCTCCGTATTTCAAACCTATAAGGTTACGGTATCCACTGCAGACGGCACTTTAGATTATCTTCCCGAAACCAAAGACTCCATCGGCTACTACATGCTGCCGGCGGGCAACACTAAGCTGCAATGGCATCTGGAAGCAACCATGCCCAACGGAAAAAGCTATACAAAAGAAGGAAACATTCCGGATGCGCAATCCGCCTATCGCTACGACTTGTCCTTCAACTTCATACCGACAGACTATGCAGACGGTGGCGGTACGGTAAAAGTCAGTGTCAACGCCAATCCGATAAGAGAAATAACCGATGAAGTACAGATTTATCAACGACCTATCTTCCGCGGCGAAAACTTCGATATAACCTCTTCCGCATTCTATGAAGTAGGCATGGGAACGGAATTATCGTATACCGTAACAAGTACATCCGTACTCAATGAACTGTCCATGTACTGCGAACAATTCGCACAATGCGGACTTCCCGTCCGGATGAACCTCATGAGACTGACGGAAATGGAAAGGGGGCGTTTGGAAGCTTCCGGTCTGTCATACAAATCCGAATACAATACCGGTAGCGATGTCGGTACGATGCGTGTAACGTTTTCAGACGGTTTAATGAAACATATCACTGCAAAAGAAGGGACTTATAACATAATATTACATGCTACCGATGTCCGCAACCGCACCAATGAGGGGGTATTATCCATATCCGCTTCCGATGCAGTGGTGCTGACTAAAGAGGTTGCAGAAGGTGACATATGGACATCGAAAGCAGTCTTGCGGGGCGGTCTGATGAAAGAGACATCCGATCCCTTGATATTCCGTTACCGGATAACCGGCTCATCCGACTGGAAGGAAGTGGAAGCTGTGTTGAACGGTAAAGAAATGACAGCTGCCATTACCGGTCTGAAAGTGGCCACCACCTACGAATATGTAGCGGTTGCCGGAGAAAAGGCATCTTCCGTGATTTGCAGATTCACTACGGAGAAAGCCACCCAACTCCCCAATGCCGGGTTTGAAAACTGGCATGGTTCCAAACCGACCTATGTATACGAATCCGGCGGAACGATGTTTTGGGATACCGGCAACCATGGTTCACAAAAGGCCGGAACGGATATAACCACCGCAGACGGTTCTGTGAAGCATGGCGGTAGCTACTCAGCCAAACTGGAGTCCAAATATGCCAGCATGTTAGGTATCGGGCAGTTTGCGGCCGGCAATGTATTTTCCGGCAAATACCTGGCTACCAATATGGATGGTGTCGTAGGTAATGGTGTACTGGGTTGGGGACGCCCGTTCGAATCCCGTCCTACGGCATTGCGCGGATATGTCCGCTACCAATCCAATACTGTGAATTACGACAACAGTTGCGAATTTATCGACAAGGGCAATCCGGATATAGGAAGCATCTTTATCGTATTGGGCAACTGGCCCGGCGAAACATACGGCGGAGAAACATGGCCTGTAATAGTCAGAACCAACTATAAGACTCCGGGCAGCGCACAACTGTTCGATGTCAACAGCGAGTATATCATAGGTTATGGCGAAAAGAACTTCACATCTTCAACAGAAGGAGAAGGAATGATTGAATTCAACATTCCGGTAGAGTACCGTTATACCAACCGGAAGCCGACAGCTATCATCATCGTAGCCTCATCCAGCAAGTACGGCGATTATTTCAGTGGCGGAACAGGAAGTACGATGTGGCTCGATGACTTCGAATTAGTTTATGAATAAAAACATCTGTGAAGTGAGACAAAAAGCAATCATCATAACATTAGCCCTGGCAGCTATCGCAGGCGGTAAAATCCAAGCGCAAGAATTCAAACGCCAAATCGAACAAAGCACATTTGTTCCCAAAGGCCAGTGGATAGCAGGCAGTTCGATATCTTACTCCGAACATACCGAGGATAACTACCAGTTCCTGATTATCGACGGATTCAAATCCGACGGCTATACATTCAAGTCAGCCCCCTGGTATGCTATGCGTTTAAAGACAATATAGCGGCCGGAGGCCGGTTCGCCTACAGCCGTTCGTTGATAAAGATAGATGGCCTGACGCTGAATATCGATGATGACAACCAGTTTGACATCAACGACCTGTATCAGTTGAGACACACATATTCAGGTATGCTGATACTGCGCAACTACATCAGTTTGGGCAAAAGCAAGCGGTTTGCACTCTTTAACGAAACCCAGCTGGAATGGTCGGGCAGCCAATCCAGAGTAATAAACGGAAAGGACGAGTCGGTCACCGGAACTTCGCCACAACCACCGGCATGAGCATCGGAGCAGCACCGGGCATTGTGGCATTCATCAACAACTATACTGCCGTAGAAGTCAGTATCGGTGTGCTTGGATTGAACTTCAGTAAAACCAAACAGACAACCAACCAGGTGTTATCAAGGCGAACATTCGTCAAGTAGCGCCAATTTTCAAGATAAACCTGTTTTCCATAGGTCTGGGACTGGCTTTTATTTAATAACAGGATGAAGAAGTTACTTATATATATGGTGTGCATCATGGTGGGTATGGGAACAGTCCGGGCACAAGAAACGCAGGAAGCGTTATCCCAAGCGCACGACTCGTTACGGATACGGACAGTTTATGTACACGACACGATATACATTGAACGACCGACTGTTGAAGCGGCTCAACCGGACAGTTCGGAAATTATCTATACCAAACCGGTCGGACGCTTCGACCGGGGAATTATCAATTACCGTTTTATACCCAAAAAGAAATGGGTAGGCGGACTTACGTTCTCCTATATCAATTATGACGGCGAGGACAGCCGGATGCTGTTCTCATTGATAAAAGACTTTGATTGCAACTTCCGTACAATATCCGTCAGACCATTTGTAGGTTATGCATTCAAGGACAATGTCATAATCGGACTCAAAGCCGGGTATAACCACACCGTAGCCGACCTGGGCAACATATCGCTAAACATTGACGATGATTTGAGTTTCGACCTCAAAGACATACGCTATTCGGAAGACTCGTATAGCATCGCGCTGTTCCACCGTTCGTATGTGGGACTGGACAGAGGCAAGCGCTTCGGATTCTTCAATGAGAGTTCGCTTTCCTACAACAATGGCAGCAGCACTTTCACCCGTGGCAAGGACGAAGCATTGAAACGCACGGAAACCACCATACACGAGATACATCTGGGATTGAATCCCGGTGTTGCCGTATTCATCATGGAGAATGTATGCGCCGAGATGTCATTCGGCGTTGTCGGCTTCAAGTACAGAATAGAAAAACAAAAAGAACAATGAAGGTGAAACAGGCAAACGCACTGCCAGCGGCGCCGACTTCAAAATAAACTTGTTCAACATAAATATAGGAATTACACTTTGCCTGTAAGATACATGAAGAAAATAAAAACATATGCAACCGGACTGTTCCTGATATTGGCAGGGCTGCTGAGCTCCTGCATAGAGAACAATGTACCCTATCCTATTATAAAGCTCGACATCACCGCGCTCGAAGTAGAGGGGGAAACCACAGGAGCGGTTATCAGTACGGAGAACCGTACAGTGACAGTGACCCTTGCCGATACCGTAAATATGAAGAAAGTATATATCAGGAAAGTGGAAATGACGGAAGGTGCAAGAAGCATCTTACGTCCGGACACGACTTTCGACCTGACAAATCCTCAAATGGTTATCCTGTCCCTCTACCAGGATTATCCGTGGAAAATCATAGCCAAACAGCCGATCGACCGCCGTTTTGTTGTAGAAGCCAAATCGGTGAGGCCGTTTCTATGTAAACGAAAAAGAGAGAAGAGCCATTGCCTATGTAAGCAAAGAGCAGGATTTGTCCAAAATTAAAATCAAAGAACTAAAGTTAGGACCTACCGGCTCCACCATACACGGATACGACGGCAACGCCACGGTAATGAACTTTACAGGCGGACAACCGCAAATCGTAATCGTCACTTACCGGGATATACTGGAAGACTGGACACTCAATGTGTTCGAAACAGATGCTGTCAAGATAACATCGGCAGACGGTTGGGGCAATGTAGCCTGGCTGTATGGAGAGGGGCTTGAAGGCGAAGACAACGGCTTCGAAATACGTGAGGCAACCTCTGAAGAGTGGCAGAAAGTGGATGCTTCCTATATGATAACGACCGGTGGTAGTTTCTCGGCCCGTATTCCTCACCTGAAAGCATCGACCGCCTATGTCTGTCGTGCATATTCGGGAACTTCCATAAGTACGGAAAAGACCTTCACCACTACAGCAGCAATAGAATTGCCCAATGCTTCTTTCGATTATTGGAGCATGGATGGCAAAGTGGCAAACCCCTGGGAAGAAAATAGTACGCCATTTTGGGATACCGGCAATATAGCGTTACCACAGCCAGTCAGAGCAATTCCACCCCCACCGATGACACCGCTACCGGAAGCGGCAAAGCAGCCAGGCTGGAATCGAAGAACGTAATCGTAAAATTGCCGCCGGCAACCTGTTTACGGGAAAATTCATCAAGGTGGACGGTACAAACGGTATTTTGAACTTCGGCCAGCCATTTACAGGCCGCCCGACAAAATTGAAAGGATACTACAAATATACCACCGCACCTATTACAGACTTGCCAGCCGAAGGCAGTCAGGACTATACGCGTTTCCAAAATTACAAGGGAAAGCCCGATACATGTGCCATATACATCGCTTTGGGCGACTGGACGGAACCGATAGAGATACGCACCCGCCCTACCAACAGAAAGCTGTTTGACAAAAACGACGAACATATCATCGCCTATGCCGAAATGTACAGCGGAACAACGGTAACGGAATACAAAAAGTTCGAATTGAACCTGGACTACCGTGTTACTAACCGTGTACCAACCTACATTGTCATCGTATGCTCGGCAAGTAAATATGGCGACTACTTCGTAGGGGGCAGAGGAAGCACACTTTACGTAGATGAGTTTAGTTTGGATTATGACTATTGAAAAGAATAAGAAGATATGAGAAACGGAATGCGATACATATTCATACTCTGCCTGTTTCTTGGGTTTGCAAGCTGCCAGGAAGACGTTTTGCAACCCTCGTACAAAGGCAAAGGACGGCTCGTGCTGAAAGATGTGGATATTTCGGCAGAAGCTCAGCAGAGACAGTCACCCGTGCCACAAGCACTTTTACCGCACCGACAGCATCTGAACTGACATACAAAGTAACCGATACGCAGACCGGAGAAGTGGTGTACAACCAAACAGGAGAGTTCACGTCTTTAGTATTGGATGAAGGCTTTTACAGGTTAGAAGCATCTTATGGAACGGAAAATATGGGAACCGCTCCTTATTTATATGCCGCAACAGAGGAGTTCCGTATTACAACAGCCACGGAAACAGCAAAGAGCCTTTCCGTAAAGCTATCCTGCGCAATCGTCCATCCTGCAATAGCCGATAATTTGCTTGAGCACTACGACACCTACAAAATCGAGATTTCCGATGGGACAAGCATACGAGAAATCCCTAATAACGCTGACTTTTTTGTACCGGCAGGCAAGGATTATACATTAACATTATCCGGTACGAATACTTTAAATGAAGCAAAATCGAACTCTTGGGAACTAAAAGACGTGCTTGTCGCTAATCGCTATACACTGAATTGCAATCCCGATTTGCCTTCTTTTACACTACCGGAGCAAATGGAAGGAGATGTATGGAGTACATTTATATATATTACTCCTATGACGGCAGCGAATATGAGCTCCAAACCGGAAATGACGGAAAAAGTATTGGCCAATATCGTGTACGAAGCTTCAGCGGACGGAATTAACTGGATACAAGCTATAAATGATAATGGAAAGACTGTTATAAAGGGGCTCGTTGCCAACAACCAATATACCATCCGTTCCCGCTTTGGAAGCATCATCTGTACTAATTCACAGCAAGTAACAATGGAAAGTGCAGAACAATTGGAGAATGGCAATTTTGAATCAGTCTGGAATAAAAAAGAGATAAATGGAGGTAACGGCAGTTGGAGCCGTCCATTATATTGTTATTACCTTCCAGGTTGGAACACGAGAAATGAAAGAACGACCAAAGGTGGGGAAAGTGCCACAGGCTGGGGAACAGGAGTCGGTTATGGAGTCTGGTGGCGCTGGTGTTCCGGTACTGTTCCAACAGCAGACAGCAGCAAAGACGCAAATGCTGTAGAAATTTCAACATTGGCATTCTACAACAAAAAAAGTCAGTGGCACTTGGAGCAGAGATGAAGTATATACTTATACCCGGGATAACGGAACAGCATATGCAGGTTACCTTTCACAGGCACATTCGATAAAAACACCGATACATACACATTAGGCATACAGCATGAAAGCCGTCCTACAAGCATATCGTTCGACTACAAATATTCCCCTGTCATCCAACGACAAGTGCCTGGCTTATGCCAAAGTATATAATGCGGATAAAAAGAAAATTGCAAGTTACCATTGAAATTCAACATCATCCGAACTAAAGACGGAAGATAAGTCCGACTCAGCACTCCTCAAATTTGGAAATTA
>ENA-OQCX01001197-OQCX01001197.1-human-gut-metagenome-genome-assembly--contig:-NODE-1197-length-12480-cov-2.847648_pt1 | contig 12480 bp, 18 predicted proteins | sample MGYA00242762_ERZ504587 | MGnify/ENA primary metagenome ERZ504587 (study PRJEB26092, sample SAMD00036337) | human gut metagenome | host: Homo sapiens | study: EMG produced TPA metagenomics assembly of...
CAAGAAAACTACTAGCTTTCTTATCCCCTTTACTGTTTTAAGGTTCGACATTAAATGTCTGTTCTGAATAATTCTCTTTAGAATTTTCAGGGTTGTTGTCTATTGTTTAATTATCAAGGTTCTTTGTTGTTTTGTTCAACAGCTCGTTTAGTATATCACACACTCAACTGCTTGTCAAGAACTTTTTTAACTTATTTTTTGCTTTCTTTTTACAAATCTTTCAAATAATTTGTTTGCGAAAGCTTATATATAATACCATGTATTTTTCGAAGTGTCAAGATGTTTTTTCATCTTTTTTCAACTTTTCTTTTTTATACATTTTCCAGTATCATATATGGCCGTAAAAAAACTATCTGAAAGCTCGTTTCAGACAGTTCTCACTGGCCTAACGGAGAAAGAGGGATTTGAACCCTCGCGCCGGTTACCCGACCTACACCCTTAGCAGGGGCGCCTCTTCAGCCTCTTGAGTATTTCTCCAGCGAAAGTAATTATAACAAGCCTTAATGTGAATGTCAATTACTTTTTTCATATTTTTTACATTTTCTTCCCACGGGTATTTTCACTGCTTTTTCGCTATTCTCTCTGCAATGATTCTAAGTATGATGGTAGATGATATCGATCAGCTGACTTCTCTTCAGTCTTCGAAATTCTTTGTCCGCCATACGGCTCTCTCCTGGTTCTCTTCTTCTGCGTCTTCTTTTATGTCCCTGCCATCCAGTGCGCCATCGATCATCTTGAGCAGTTCCAGTGCCGAGCGGAAGTTCTCTGTCTTTCCTTCTTCCACCCATGTAACTCTTCCCTGCCAGCTGCTGTGTTGTCTTTGTTCTACTCTGATTATGAATGTTCCTTGTTCACCATTATTCTTTAACATCTCTTCATCACTCAACTTTCTTGTCATTTTTATCCGCTGTGTCTTTTCATGCTTTATAAAATAGTGGCTCTCTGTTCCGGGAAACGGATATCCCAACCGGTCAAAAAAGCATCGATTTCGAAAACTGCTTCCAGCATTCCTCCAATGCGGATCGGTTCGGTCTGATATCTGTGATAAATACGTCCATTTATTTTTTCATCCCGATAATAGTCCACACATAGAATAATTCCCCATGGTGTTCCAATATAATTTCCTGTATTACTCACTTCTCCCGGTCTCCTTTCCCATCTTATTTTCAGGCAGACATTCCTACTCTGAGAATATTTTACCCAACGACATGACAAAGAAACCGTCTAAACTTTTAAAAAAGCAGGTATTTTTCTTAGACTTTTTCAGACTGTCGCATATATCGGAATATGTTGTTATATTATAGCAAAAGAACCATCCTGCCTGCGTCCCGCATGCTGAATAGTTTTTTACCCAAAAAAGAAAGATCTTCAAGTGTTATCTTAAAGGTCCTTTTCATATACTACACTGTTCACATAATATCTCACGCCGGTCCTCTGCCGGTCTGTGAGGAATTTGTAATTGATTCTCTTCTGAATTACCGCACAGTCTTCTCTCGTTGTATTGATCAGCAGTACCAGGTATTGTCCCTTGCTGTAATGGTTCACGACATCACTGTTGCGGATCGATGTGCAGATGGATTCTTCCAGTCTCTTTGCCAGTCCTTCCAACATGGCTCCTTCTTTCATCGGTCTTCCTTTGCTATCCACAATGGTACACAGCATAAGATAGATCGACTGTCCGCTCCGTTCCAGCATCCTCACCAGATGATGATAGATTCCGCGGAATGTCGGATAACTGCACAGGTATGCCCCTTTCGGGATTCCTTTTTCTTCCAGATTATGCTGGATGTTGTCCAGTACTTCGTAGGAATGCATCACCTGGTTACCAAGCTGGTTCATGGAATCCAGAAGACGTTTGGACGGTTTTAATCCCCGTTCTTCAAAATATCGTTCTGCCGTATCGGCATACAGATCGGTGGCTTCTTCGTATCTTCCCAGTGCAACCATTGCTTCCATGGTCAATGCTTCCCAATCGGAGAATGGTTCGATATTCGATGCATATACTCCGAGATGTTCGAGCTGTGTATAGTTCTGCTTTTCCCGGTACAGTCCGGCTGCTTCTTCTACACATTCCCGGAACATGTCCTCATACCGTCTTGCTTCAATGGCAACCCAGATCACACTCTGCCGTTTCACAAGGAATTCTCCGGTATAGATCTCGAATATTTTTTCGAGGTCTTTTATCTTTTTATCCGGATTTTTCTCATGTTTTATTCTGTTGTATATCTGGTCAAATTCGGTTGCATCTTCCTGTACTTTAATCTCGTCATTCCAGTAGACGACACCGTTTCTGATCTCTATATAGTTTACATCCGGAAGTCCTGCTTTTTCCAGTCTCTTCTTTGCGTTGTAAATGACGCTCTGAAGGGCATGATGTACATTTTCCACTTCCCGTTCCCCGAACAGTTCCTGTTCCAGTCGGTCCCTGCTGACACCTTTTTTCCTTTCATGTATCAGCATCTGCATCATGGAAGCGAACTGTGTCTCTCCTACTTTTCTTCCGAACAGGGATTTTCCGTCATATATCATGGAAAAACTGCCGAATGTCTTAACCTGTAATATTTTTTCTCTCATTTCCCTGTAATCCTTTTATACATTTTCATTGATCGTATGCTGGATTCTCTCTCTTACAATTGCTGCAATCTCTGTTGTCTTCATGTCTTTGTATTCTTCGTAAAGCAGCGGCTCTAAGAAATGTACCTGTACATTGACATGTTCTGTTGTCTTAGAGTCGAACGGCACGAAACAGTTGATCAGTGCTACCGGAATGATCGGACATCTTGCCCTGGTCGCCGCTTTGAAGCTGCCTCCTTTGAAGTCCTGTACCTGATTGCCCTGTCTTGATCTTGTTCCTTCCGGGAAGATCAGAAGTTTCTTCCGTTCTTCACGTCATTGCTGACATTTACGATCACCTGCAGTGACTGACGCACATCTTCGCGGTCGATCATGTATGCCTTCATGCAGGTGAATACCTGCTTGAGAAATGGTACGTCGGCCACTTCTTTTTTGGCGACTACCGCGAACGGGCGCGGGCATGCTTCCATAATGGCGAGCACGTCGTAGAGTCCCTGGTGATTCGGGTAGAACATGAATCCGTCCTGTTCAGGGATGTTCTCCTGCCCGTGTACCTCGATATGGATATTCCCGGATGTATTTGCCCGGTGATCGATGTATTTTAATAATTTATAGTGTTCTTCTTCCGTATATTTGTCTACGTGTCTGGCATGGTAGCATAACTTGTACCAGTAGACCGGCACAAAGAAAATATTCCGGAGTACCATCAGAAGGATTCTTCTCATATCTTTGCATACTCCTTGATCGCAGTTTCGTACAGGTTATTGCCTTCGCTGTCGATGACTACGATGAGCGGAAGGTTCTCGACCTGTAATTTACGGATGGCTTCGGTTCCGAGGTCTTCGTACGCAATGACTTCTGAGGATTTGATGCATTTGGATAACAGTGCTCCGGCTCCTCCGATGGCTGCAAGGTATACGCATCCGTTACGTACACCGCATCGATCACTGCCTGGCTTCTCTTGCCTTTTCCGATCATGGCCGTCTGACCGAGATCCAGCAGACGTGGTGCATACTTGTCCATACGGCTGGCAGTTGTCGGACCGGCTGATCCGATCGGGCGTCCTTCTCTTGCCGGAGATGGTCCCATGTAGTAGATTGCCTGGTCTTTGATATCGATTGGAAGTGATTCCCCGCGGTCCAGTGCTTCATCCATGCGCTTGTGTGCCGCATCTCTTGCCGTGTAGATGGTTCCTGTGACATATACATAATCTCCTGCGTGAAGAGATCTGGCTGTTTCTTTTGTAATTGGTGCTGTGATATGCTTGTCCATACTTACACCTCCTGATGATATGACGGTTCACATGGCAACAGATGTTGACTGCAACCGGCAGTCCTGCGATGTGTGTCGGGTATGTATTGACATTCACTGCAAGAGCTGTGGTCGTTCCTCCGAGTCCGCCCGGTCCGATTCCAAGCTTGTTGATCGTCTCAAGCATCTCTTCTTCCAGGTCTTTTACCCAGGCGGTTCCGGAATGGGATCCGGCTTCTCTTGTAAGGGCTTCTTTTGCCATCAGCGCACATTTTTCAAATGTTCCGCCGATTCCTACTCCGACTACCATCGGCGGACAGGCATTCGGTCCTGCGTCTCTGACTGCTGTAAGGATCGCTTCTTTTACTCCTTCGATCCCGTCGGCTGGTTTTAACATGAATACACGGCTCATATTCTCGCTTCCGAATCCTTTTGGCGCAACCTTTATCTCTACTTTGTCTCCCGGCACGATACTGTAGTGGATCACTGCCGGTGTGTTGTCTTTGGTATTCTCACGGATGATCGGATCTCCTACGACGGATTTTCTTAAGTATCCTTCTACGTATCCCTGTCGGACACCTTCGTTGATGGCATCTTCCAGACTGCCTCCTTCGAAGTGTACGTCCTGACCGATCTTCATGAAGATGACGGCCATACCTGTATCCTGGCAGATTGGATCATGTCTTCTGCTGCGATCTTCAGATTATCCTGCAGCTGATCCAGAATCTGACGGCCCAATGGTGCTTCTTCCGTCTCCAGTGCGTGTTTCATTGCTTTGTCCATGTCATCGGCAAGGAAATGATTCGCCTGGATGCACATGTCTTTTATATTTTCTGTGATTGTATTTACATTGATCGTTCTCATCTATATCCTCCTGGGGACATGGGATTTTTTGGAACCTTATGTTCCTGCTCAAAAAAAACCTGTCCTTTTTTATTTTACCCTGTTCCAAGATGATATACAAGTTTTTTTCGCCGTGGTATAATGGATTTAACACATTTTTCAGGAGGGATTATAATGACAACAAATGTAGATTTAGAGAAACTTCAAAAGGATGCCGTGGACATCTTTAATCAGGGTTTTGCCTGTTCAGAATCTGTCATTTATGCGATCAAGGAGAATTTTGAACTGGACATGTCGGATGATGCGATTGCTATGAGTTCCGGATTCCCATGGGGGCTTGGCGGAGGCGGATGTATCTGTGGTGCACTCGCCGGAGCAACGATGTGTATCGGATATTTCTTCGGACGTAAGACACCTGGTGATCCTAAGATTAACCGCTGTTTCAAGCTTTCGAACGAAATCCACGATTTCTTCAAGGAATACTGTGGTGCAACATGCTGCCGTGTTCTGACAAAAGGCAAAGAGAAGAATTCTCCGGAACGTAAAGCACAGTGTACAGACTTTGTAGCTGCTACTGTAAAGAAGACTGCGGAGATCATTCTTCGTGAACTTGCTGCAGATGAGGCGGAAAAATAAAAATATTTTTTCAAAAAGCGAGGCGGAAATTTTTTAATCTTCCGCCTCGTTTTATATCTTTATTCTTCTGTCTCTACGTTCTCTGCATCTTCTGTACTTTCTTCCGGCTCTACCAGATCATCTTCTGATTCATCGCCTTTGCGTACTTTTGCGATACAAGCTACTTTATCGCCTTCCGGCAGGTTGATAAGCTTCACTCCGGATGTCACTCTTCCGAGTTCTGAGATTCCGTCACACTTCATACGGATGATGATTCCCTCCGTGTTGATGATCATGATCTCATTGTCCTCATCTACTGCTTTCACACCTACAACGTTACCGGTCTTCTCTGTGATCTTGTAACACTTCACACCTTTACCGCCGCGGTTCTGGGCTGTGAATTCATCGATGGAAGTACGTTTGCCCATTCCGTATTCTGACACGATCAGCAGGTCTGTTCCCTGTGAATCGATCTGCATTCCGATCACTTCATCACGGTCTACCAGGTTCATACCACGGACACCCATGGATGTTCTTCCTGTCGGACGTACATCACTTTCATTGAAGCGGATACACTGTCCATACTTTGTAATCATGAATACATCATGATCGCTGTCTGTATATTTTACCTCGATCAGCTCATCTTCCTCACGGAGTGTGATTGCTGCAAGCCCTGTCTTTCTGACATTTGCATATTCTTTGATCGGGGTCTTCTTGATGAGACCTTTCTTGGTAGCCATCAGCAGATATTCGTCATCGTTATATTTCTCGATCGGAATGACCGCACTGATCTTCTCGCCCGGCATTAACTGTAACAGATTCACGATCGCAGTTCCTCTAGATGTTCTGCTTGCTTCCGGGATCTCGTATGCTTTCATGCGGTATACACGTCCGGTGTTCGTAAAGAACATCAGGTAGTGATGTGTATTGGTCATGAAGAGTTCTTCTACATAATCCTCGTCCAGCTTCTGCATACCTTTGATTCCCTTGCCTCCACGGTTCTGGGCTTTGAATGTATCGTGAGACATTCTCTTGATATATCCAAGCTTTGTCATCGTGATGACAACATCTTCTCTTGGGATCAGGTCTTCCATGGAGATATCGAACTCATCGAATCCGATGGATGTTCTTCTCTCATCTCCGTATTTATCACGGATCACAAGGATCTCTTCTTTGATCACGCCAAGTAATAACTTTCTATCTGCGAGGATCGCACGTAAATGTTCGATCTGCTCCATCAGCGCTTTATATTCTGCTTCGAGTTTCTCTCTTTCCAGACCTGTCAGGGCACGCAGTCTCATGTCTACGATCGCCTGCGCCTGTACATCTGTCAGTCCGAAACGCTCCATCAATTCTGATTTTGCGATCTGGACAGTCTGTGAACCTCTGATGATCTTGATCACTTCATCGATGTTATCTAATGCGATCAGTAATCCCTGTAAGATATGCGCACGTTCTTCGGCTTTATTTAACTCATACTGTGTACGGCGTGTCACAACTTCTTCCTGATGTCTCAGATAGTAGTTGAGCATCTCCATCAGGTTCATGACCTTCGGCTCGTTGCCGACCAGTGCCAGCATGATCACACCGAATGTGTCCTGAAGCTGTGTATGTTTGTATAACTGGTTCAGGATAACATTTGCATTTGCATCTCTCCTGAGTTCAATGACTACGCGCATTCCTTCACGGCTTGACTGGTCACTTAAGTCTGTGATGCCGTCGATCTTCTTATCACGTACCAGTCTGCGATTTTCTCGATCAGTCTTGCTTTATTCACCATGTAAGGAAGCTCACTTACGATGATGCGGCTCTTGCCGTTCGGCATCGCCTCGATATCTGTCACCGCACGCACACGGATCTTGCCGCGTCCGGTTCTGTATGCCTCTTCAATTCCTCTGGTTCCAAGGATCATACCTCCGGTCGGGAAGTCCGGTCCTTTGATGATCTTTAAGATTTCTTCGATCGTTGTCTCTTCTTTATCCTCGATCTGGTCATCGATGATCTGTACAACCGCATTGATCACTTCACGCAGGTTGTGCGGCGGGATATTGGTCGCCATACCTACAGCGATACCGGAAGTACCGTTGACCAGAAGGTTCGGGAATCTTGCCGGCAGAACGGTAGGTTCTTTCTCCGTCTCGTCAAAGTTAGGAATAAAATCAACGGTATTTTATTAATATCCGCCGTTAATTCCATGGAAATCTTACTCAGTCTTGCCTCTGTGTATCGCATGGCGGCAGCACCGTCACCGTCCACAGAACCAAAGTTACCATGTCCGTCTACCAGCGGATATCTGGTAGACCATTCCTGTGCCATATTAACCAATGCGCCATAGATCGAACTGTCACCGTGCGGGTGATATTTACCCATCGTATCACCGACAATACGTGCACACTTTCTGTGCGGCTTGTCGGGACCGTTATTCAGTTCGATCATAGAGTACAGAATTCTTCTCTGTACCGGTTTCAAACCATCTCTTACATCCGGCAGTGCACGGGACGCAATAACACTCATCGCGTAGTCGATATAAGAGGTTTCCATTGTCTGTTTCAGATCCACTTCGTGGACTTTGTCAAATATATTGTCTTCCATCAATCTCTCAGAGATGTAAGTATCTCTGTTCCTCCTTTCTTCTACACGCTGTTATTATACATCCAGGTTCTTGACATATTTTGCATTTTCAACGATGAACTCACGTCTCGGTTCAACTTTGTCACCCATCAGGGTGGTGAATGTAAGGTCCAGTTCACTCGTTGTCTCATCGTCCATCGTTACACGTAAGAGGATACGGTGCTGTGGATCCATAGTGGTATCCCAGAGCTGCTCGGCATCCATCTCTCCCAGACCTTTGTAACGCTGGATCTTATTATTCCCGTCACGTCCGACTTCTTCGATGATCTTGCTTAATTCTTCGTCACTGTATGCATACCAGACCTTCTTGTTCTTCTCAAGCTTGTAGAGCGGCGGTTGTGCCAGATATACATATCCCTGCTTGATCAGTTCCGGCATGAAACGATAAATGAATGTCAGAAGCAGTGTACTGATATGTGCACCGTCCACGTCGGCATCGGTCATGATGATGATCTTGTGATAACGCAGCTTGGAAATATCAAAATCCTCATGGATTCCGGTACCAAATGCTGTGATCATCGCCTTGATCTCGCATTGCCGTAGATCTTATCCAGTCTTGCCTTCTCTACATTCAGGATCTTACCACGAAGCGGAAGGATTGCCTGTGTCGCACGGTCACGTGCAGTCTTCGCAGAACCACCGGCGGAATCTCCCTCTACGATGTAGATCTCACAATTCTCCGGATTCTTGTCAGAACAGTCTGCAAGCTTTCCCGGAAGTGCCATGTTATCAAGTGCTGATTTTCTACGTGTCAGGTCTCTTGCCTTTCTTGCGGCTTCTCTCGCACGCTGGGACATCACAGATTTCTCCACAATGATCTTACCAACGGCCGGATTCTGCTCAAGGAAGATCTCGAGCTGCCTGCTGACCACATTATCAACCGCACCTCTCGCCTCACTGTTACCAAGTTTCTGCTTGGTCTGTCCCTCGAACTGCGGGTCTTCGATCTTGACACTGATGATTGCTGTCAGACCTTCACGGATATCTTCACCGCTTAAGTTCGGCTCATTTTCACGCAGAAGCTTATTCTTTCTTGCATAGTCATTAAATGTCTTTGTGATCGCATTACGGAATCCGACAACGTGTGTTCCGCCTTCCGGGGTCGTAATGTTATTGACAAATCCATACGTATTATCGCTGTAAGAATCGTTGTGCTGCATAGCCACTTCCACAGACACATTATTGACCATGCCTTCACAGTAAATGATCTGCTCATAAAGTGGTGTCGCACTCCGGTTCAGGTAAGAAACGAATTCTTTGATCCCTCCCTCGTAGTGGAATGTTCTTTCTTTTGGTTCTTCCTCACGGTCATCCCTGAGCACGATCTTCAGACCTTTTGTCAGGAAGGCCATCTCACGGAATCTCTGTTTCAGGACATTAAAATCAAAGATCGTTGTCTCGAAAATGGTATCGTCCGGCAGGAATGTGACTTTTGTACCTGATTTTCCTTCTTCACATTCTCCGATCACTGCCAGTTTTTCCATAACTTTTCCGCGTTCATAACGCTGCTGGTAGATCTTCCATCATGAAGATCTCTACTTCCAGCCAGTTGGAGAGCGCATTTACAACAGATGCTCCAACACCGTGAAGTCCTCCGGATACCTTGTATCCTCCACCGCCGAACTTTCCTCCCGCATGCAGTACGGTAAATACGACTTCTACCGCAGGAAGCCCTGCTTTGTGGTTGATACCAACCGGAATTCCACGTCCATTATCGATAACGGTCACCGAATTGTCTTTATTGATTGTTACATAAATCGTATCACAGAAGCCTGCCAGAGCTTCATCTACGGCATTATCGACAATCTCGTATACAAGGTGATGCAAACCTCTGGAAGATGTACTTCCAATGTACATACCAGGACGTTTGCGGACTGCCTCAAGACCTTCCAATATCTGAATTTCATCTGCGCCGTATTCATGCTGTACTTTTTCTGTACCCATTCTCAGTCCTCCTAGTTTTCTTTCGTTACCTGTCCATTTTGGACATGGAACACTTTGTTTATTGAAAAGCGGTGATTTACAAAATCCTCAACTCCTGTACAGGTGATCAGGGTCTGTATATCATGTATGCTGTCTAACAGATAGTTTTGCCTGTGTTTATCAAGTTCAGACAATACATCGTCAAGTAAAAGTATCGGTGTGTCATGCGTTGCCAGCCTGACCAGCTCAATCTCCGATAACTTCAAAGACAGGGCAGCCGTTCTCTGCTGTCCCTGGGAGCCATATCTGCGGATATCCATATCGCCGGTCAGAAATCCGATGTCATCTCTGTGTGGTCCCACCGTTGTGCTCTTCATTCTGAGATCTCTGTCACGATACCGTTTCAGTGCCTGTTCAAACGCAGATCCCCCGTACTTGGCTCATATATGATCTGCAGGCTTTCTTTGCCGCCGGTCAGCTTCTGATGGATCTTCGCAATGATCTCATTGATCTGTGCGACAAATTCTTTCCTTCTGGCGATCAGCCTCTCCCATATTGTACCATCTGCATCTCCCATATTTCCAGTGTATCTGAAAGTTCTTTCTTACCGCCGAAACTTAACTCTTTCAGCAGACGGTTTCGCTGGTTCACGATACGGTTATAGTTCGACAGGTTATTCAGGTACACCTTATCGAGCTGCGAAAGTTCCAGATCGATAAATCTACGTCTCTCTGCAGGTCCGTTCTTGATGATATTGAGGTCTTCCGGCGAGAAGAATACAAGATTTACGATCCCGAAAAGTTCACTTGCTTTCCGGATCGGCATCTTGTTTATCGCAATCCTTTCGGGCTGTTCTTCTTCAGGTGCATGTCAATCTGATAACTGATACCATTCTTCTCCACCACAGTCTCAATGTGGGATTCATCCTCACCGAACCGTATCATGTCCCTGTCTTTCGACCCGCGGTGGGATTTGGTCGTTCCGGACAGATACACCGCCTCCAGAATATTCGTCTTCCCCTGCGCATTGTTCCCGTAAAAAATATTCGTAGAACCGTCAAACTCCACATTCAGAAGATCATAATTTCTAAAATTCTTTAATTTCAGGGAATTAACCTTCAATTCTGATCTCTTCTCCGTCAAATAATACGATATCGCCGCCATATAACTTACGTCCGCGGCGTGTATCTGTCTCGCCATTTACCATGACCAGACCTTCCTGTATCACTTCTTTTGCTTCTACTCCGGATTCCACCATTCCCGCAGCTTTTAAAGCCTGTCCAAGCTTGATATATTCACCTCGTAATATAATTGTCTCCATACGTCTTGTATCCTCTCCCGGATATGCATTTCTTTGTATTTTTATGCATATTTTTCTTTCTTTTAGCCGTTGTTTTATTATACTCATTGCTATATACTTTTGCAAGCATTCCTGCATTTTATCTTGTTTTTTTATTTCGTACCCGAAAAGGCTCTCTTCAGGTCTTCCTGGACAGTCCTATGCTGCGGAGTTAAAGTTGACCGGAAGGATCAGGTAGACATAACTTTCCGCATCATCCTTGATAAAGCAAGGTGCTTTTGCATTCATCAGATAGATCGTCACTTCCTCATCATCGATAACACGGAGTGCATCGATCAGGAATTTCGGATTGAATCCGATCAGCAGATCTTTTCCTTCTTTCGTGATCATGATCTCTTCATTCATGGATCCGATCTGGGATTTGATTTTTAATTCCATCAATTCATCGCCGATGTTGATGATGATCGGTTTTTTATCCCCTTCTTTTACCAGAAGTGTTGCACGGTCGATACAGCTGAGCAGTTCTTTTTTGTTAATTCTTACTTTTGTCTCGTAATCACTGGATAACATCTGATCGATTCTGAAGTATTCACCTTCGATCAGGCGGGATACCACGATGGTATTATCAAATTCGAACACGATATGGTTCTTTGTATATGAAATCGATACCACATTCTCAGCTTCTCCCGAAAGGATCTTACTGATCTCGATCAGGGTTTTTCCCGGTACAACCAGTTTTCTGTCCGCAACACTTTTCTTCAGCGGAACCTTACGGATGGAAATTCTGTGTCCGTCAAGCGAAACAACTTTCAGAATATTATCACTGATATCAAACAATTCACCGGTCATAAGCTTGTTGCTCTCGCTGTCAGAGATTGAGAAAATAGTCTGACGAATGACTTCTTTCAATATGAATTGAGAGATTTCGATAGAATCTTCTTTTCGATAATCGGTAAGTAGGCAAATTCATCACCAGGTTTGCCGGCAATATCAAACTTTGCTTTTTCACAGGTGATCACGGTCTGAAGATTATCTAACGTTTCGATCGTTACTTCATTATCCGGAAGTTTTCGAACGATTTCTGAAAAAATCTTCGCATCGATTGCGATCATACCACGATCGATGATGTCTCCGGAGATCTCTGTCATGATACCAAGTTCCATATCATTAGCTGTTAATTTGATAATATCTGTTGTTGCATCGATTAAGATACATTCAAGGATTGGCATTGTTGTTTTAGAAGGAACTGCTTTGGAAACAATACTGACACCTTTGACCAGATTCGATTTACTGCAGGTAATTTTCATGTGTGTATAACTCCTTTCGCACGTGTGTAATGGATAA
>ENA-OQCX01001198-OQCX01001198.1-human-gut-metagenome-genome-assembly--contig:-NODE-1198-length-12475-cov-2.257532_pt1 | contig 12475 bp, 15 predicted proteins | sample MGYA00242762_ERZ504587 | MGnify/ENA primary metagenome ERZ504587 (study PRJEB26092, sample SAMD00036337) | human gut metagenome | host: Homo sapiens | study: EMG produced TPA metagenomics assembly of...
CTTTTATTTTATTCTTGAGGTTTTGTCATTTTCGGATTTCTATTTGATATCCTCTTTTCCCCGGTTTTGAGGCATTTTGTCTATTCAACCTCTTCCTGCTGAGCGGCAGATTCCTCTTTAAGCGGATTCCAGCCTTGTGCCTTCAGTTCAAATTCCTGTCCGTCGCGGCTGATGAGAGCACAACCCAGTTCCGGCTTAGTGATATGGCCTATCAACTTAATGCCTTCCATTTCGGAAACCTTTTCATGGTCGGCAATGGGCACGGTAAACAGCAGTTCGTAATCCTCGCCGCCGTTGAGGCGCAAGTCGTCAGGTTCATGTTGAACTCCTCTGCCATGACGGCCGTTTGGTAGTCGATGGGAATATGCTCCTCATAGATGCGGCAACCGACCTTGCTTTGCGTGCAGAAATGCAGTAACTCCGAGGATAGGCCGTCGGAAACATCCATCATGGAAGTAGCTGAATACCTTCTTTAGCCAACTTCTGAATAATGTCGCGGCGGGCTTCCGGTTTCAGTTGCCGTTCCAGCAGATACTCTTTGCCAGCGAAATCAGGTTGTAAATCTTTGTCACCCCCTTTAAGGACGCTCTTCTCACGTTCCAGCAGTTGCAAGCCCATATAGGCTGCACCTAAGTCGCCGGAAACACAGATAAGGTCAGTCTCTTTGGCACCGTTGCGATAAACGACCTTTCCTTTCTCACCTTCACCGATACAAGTGATGCTGATTGTGAGTCCCGTATAGGAAGAAGAGGTGTCACCGCCTACAATATCCACTCCGTATTCCTCACAGGCAAGGCGGATGCCGGCATACAACTCTTCCATATCCTCTACGCTGAAACGTTTGGACAGTCCCAACGAAACGGTGATTTGCCGGGGTGTACCGTTCATGGCATATATATCGGAAAAATTTACTACGGCCGATTTATATCCCAAATGTTTCAAAGGTACATACGTCAAATCGAAATGTACGCCTTCCAGTAACAAATCGGTGGTTACCAGCACTTCTTTGTCCGCCGGGTAGGAGAGGACGGCGGCATCATCCCCGATGCCGTACCGGTTGATTCGTTTTTTAATTCGATACTTTCGGTCAGGTGGCGGATGAGGCCGAACTCACCGAGAGTTGCTATTTCTGTTCTCATCTTAATTAGTTGAAAGGCTAAAGTTGATAGTTAAAAGCGAATAGTTACTGCATACTTACACTGCACGGCAACTTTCAACTCCCGACTATCAACTTTCAACCATTTATTTACTTACGCTCTGTTAATCAACTCCCTCATAATCTCCGTCATCTTCGGCTGTGCGGCATCCGCAGCTTTCTGCACTTCTTCGTGGGAAACCTCTACAATCTTGCCTTCCACACCTAAGTCCGTAATAACCGATATGCCGAACACTTTGATACCGCAGTGGTTAGCTACGATTACTTCGGGAACGGTAGACATACCTACCGCATCTGCCCCCAGAATACGGAACATCTTGTATTCCGCCGGAGTTTCAAACGTAGCCCTTGCGTGCCGATGTACACACCGTGCTGCACCTTGATGCCCTTTTCAGCGGCAATTGCATCCGCCTTGCGGATAAGCTCTTTATCGTACGCCTCGCTCATGTCCGGGAAGCGCGGGCCGTACGGAATATTCCTGCCGTGTAGCGGATGTTCGGGGAAGAAATTGATGTGATCGGTGATAATCATCAGGTCGCGATTTCAAAATCGGGATTTGTACCGCCGCTGGCATTAGAAACAAACAAGGTCTTGATACCCAGTTCCCGCATTACACGTACCGGGAAGGTCACTTCCTTCATGGAATATCCCTCATAGAAGTGGAAGCGTCCTTGCATGGCCATAATATCCTTATTACCCAGCTTGCCGAAAATCAGTTTGCCGCTGTGTCCCTCTACCGTAGAAACGGGGAAGTTGGGAATATCCTCATACTTTATTTCATACTTCTCGGTAATCTCACCTGCAAGGCTGCCAAGTCCGGTTCCGAGGATAATTGCTGTCTCAGGATGCGTGTGCATCTTACCTTTCAAATAAGCTGCGGTTTCTTGAATACGTTCTAACATAGCCAATAATGTTTTGGTTAAATATATATTGTTGATTTTGTAAAAACTCTATTTCGATGGGAAGCACATAAATGTACGGCTTCAGTGTTTCGTTCAGGTTGGGATGGTTCTTCAGTCGGGTAGCATCTTTCTCTGTCGTGATAATCAGCCTGTTGTTTCCCTTCAACAGGTTAAATTGTTTCTCGATGAGCAGCAAGTCTTTCTCGCCGAAGTCATGGTGGTCGCCAAACTCCAGCAGGCTGACGCTGGGGGTGTAGGATTTCACTTCTTCCACCAGTGGGGCGGGAGAGGCGATACCCGTAACAAGTAGCACCTGTTCGTCTCCGGTGCAGGTAATTCTGCCTTTTGCCTTTGCAGGGAACAGTGGCATCAGCGAGCCATAGCGGAATCTGGAGAAATACAATTGCTGGTACGGATACAGATTCAACCTCTTGGTGATGATGTTGAAATCTATCGGCTTGATGTCATCCGGACACTTCGTTACAATAACTGTCTGGGCGCGGTTTTCCCGCAGGCGGTTCGCGCAGTCTTCCGGCAGGCAACAGGCGTCGTCACACAGCAACCGGTGATAGTCGGTCAGCAGGATATTCATTCCTGCCTTTACATGGCGATGCTGGAAGGCATCGTCCAGTAACACTGCATCCACGGCGGGACTCTTCAATGTAAGCAACTGCTCGATGCCGTGACAGCGGTTTTCATCTACCGCCACCCGTATATCCGGAAACTTGCTCTTTATCTGATAGCTCGTCGCCGATTTTCTGTACGCTGCTTTCGGCGGTTGCCAGTATGTAACCTTTGCTCTTCCGTTTGTATCCGCGGCTCAGTGTAGCCACGTTTATGCCTCATTCTGCAATAACTTTATCAGATACTCCGTATGCGGCGTCTTGCCCGTTCCACCTACGGCGATGTTGCCTACACATATCACAGGAACGTCAAAACTCCTTGACCGGAGCCAGCCCCAGTCAAAGAGTTTGTTTCGCAAGCACACCCCTGTCCCGTAGAGCCAGGACAAGGGATATAGCCAATGATGTATTTTTACGGATGCATCTTTCATTTAAATTTATTGTATGTTCAGTTCAAACGGTACGCGTGCCTGTATGCGGTCTATCTTGTCAAAGTTCTCGATGATGCTGAACTGACGGTACATATCGCTTATTTTGCCGTTCAGCATACGCCCCTTGATATAATTTCCGGGATTCGTATTCATCAGGCTTTCCAGGAAACCCTCTTTCTTCGGATAACTCATTACGGTGTAAGCGTCTACACCCGCTTTTGCAATGGCAATCTCCAACGCCTTGTCCAGGCCGCCCAATTCGTCCACCAGTCCCAGTTCTTTGGCGGTGCTTCCGGTCCATACACGGCCTTGCGCTATCTTGTCCAGTTCTTCCATACTGATGCCGCGTCCGTCGGAGCAGCGGGTCAGGAAGAGTTCGTAGCCGTTGTTGACGTACATCTGCATCAATCCCTTTTCACCATCGTTCATGGGGCGGGTCAGGTTGCCGAAGTCGGCATACGGTTGGTCTTTACTACGTCGAAGTTCACACCCAGTTTCTCCGTCAGCCCTTTGGCGTTGGGCATCATTCCGAAGATGCCGATAGAGCCGGTCAGTGTGGTAGGTTCGGCAACGATGGTATCGGCATTGCAGGAGATGTAGTAACCGCCCGATGCGGCATAATCGCCCATGGATACGATTACCGGTTTCTCCTTTTTCAGTTGGTTTACGGCGTACCATATCTGTTCGGAACCGTATGCGCTGCCACCCGGAGAGTTCACACGCAGCACTACGGCTTTTACATTTTCATTATCTTTCAGCTTACGCAGGTCTTTGATAACCTTTTCGGAGTTGATGCCCTCGTCGGTAGAGGCGGACGAACCGCCGTCGATCTCACCATACGCATAATATACGGCAATTACGTTTCCGCTCTTGTCTCTGGGTACGTTCTTCTTTCACGTTTATCATGTCCTGAATGCCAGCACCGGCATGTTGTCGTCCTTGTCGATGCCTGCCAGGTTTTTCAGGTAGTCGCGTACATCATTCTTATATATTAAGGTGTCCACCAGTCCGTTCTTCACGCTTTCCTCTGCGGGGTAGAACATCAGCATGCGGTCGGCTTCCTTGTTCAATGCCTCTACGGACAGGTTGCGCGATTCGGCAACGGCGTTCGTAATCTGTCCCCAGATGGAAGACAGGTATACATTTATCTGCTCGCGGTTGGCTGCACTCATTTCGGTGGAGATAAACGGCTCTACTGCCGATTTGTATGTACCCACCTTAAACACCTGCATCTCCACGCCAACTTTCTCCAGTAAATCCTTGAAGAACATGGGAGTAGCTGCCAGTCCCCGCCATTCGAGCATACCTTGCGGGTTCAGCAGGACTTTATCGGCCACGCTGGACAGGTAGTATAACCCCTGCGTATAGGCATCACCGTAGGCTACGACAAACTTGCCCGATTCCTTGAAGTCTTTCAGAGCATTGCGAATCTCTTCCAGCGAGGCGAACCCCGCTCCCAGTGAAGTAGCCTGAATATAAATACCTTTGATATCCTCGTTCTCTTTCGCTTTCTTGATAGAAGAGAGAATATCGTCCAGTCCGTATGTCCTGTAATCATCCTTCATAATAAGGTCCAGTGGGTTTTCCTGGCTGCGTTCGGCCAGTGTACCGTTCAAGTCCAGTATCATGACGGAGTTTTTACGTACTTGTGTTTCCGATTCCGAGGATGAAACCATACTGAAAACTACGAGAATACTGATGAAAAACAACACAACGCTCGATATAACGATACCGGTTACGGTGGCGAGCGTAAATTTCAAGAAATCTTTCATTGTCTTATTGTTTTTTGGGTATGCTAACTTTTCAAGCTAACAAAGATAAATAATTAGGTTGATATTTTCCCTATCTGTCGTATGATTTTTCTGTTTGTCACACAAGTGCTTTTTATTTCTTCGCTTCCTTTGCTTTCTCTTTATAAACATTACGATTGTTAATTCGTTCTAGGATAGTATTATTGTATATATATAATTAAAAAAATGAGTTATGAAAAGAAAAAAATGGCAGAAGATGAAGGAACAGCCGAATTATCGTGTTACATGATGAAAGTAATCGATGATTTAATGGCGGGCAAAAAGTACCCGGCAGTGCATACCTATATCAGTACGCTGCGTTCTTTTATCCGGTTTTCCGGTGGCAGAGATGTAAAGTTGCCGATGCAGGAAGTTTTTACCCCCGGACGTTTGAAGGAGTATGAAAGTTGGTTGATGGTGCAGCGGAAACTGAGCCTGAACACCGTTTCCACTTACATGCGTACATTGCAGGCAGTCTATAACCGTTGGATGCCTTTGGGTAGCGGGGACTATAACCCAAGTTGTTTGATGATGTTTATACCAAGGTCGAGTCTCATATCAAACGGGCGTTGACGGAGCAGCAGATGAAGCGGCTGATGTATGCGAAAGCTGTCCCGATCTCCGAAGAACAGAAAAGAATTCTTGCGTATTTCGTACTGATGTTTCTGTTTCGCGGTATGCCTTTCATAGACTTGGCCTACTTGCGTAAGAAAGACATGAAGGGCGATACGATTGTTTACCGCCGTCATAAGACAGGCAAGCAGATGACTGTGCATATTCCCCGCGAAGCGATACCGCTGATAAATGAATTCCGTGACAAGACCTCCCAATCGCCTTACCTGTTTCCCATACTGGATGCAGGAGTGTGCAGTGCATGGGAGTTGCATCGGCATTATCAGGATGCTTTACACCGTTTCAACAAATCCTTGGGCAAGCTGATGTGCCTGCTATTGCCCGGTTTCAAGGTGAGCTCCTACACGGCGCGTCATACGTGGGCTACCCTGGCATTTTATATGGGTATACCTGTAGGTATTATATGTCAGTCTTTAGGGCACTCTTCCGTCCGGGTTACGGAGACATACTTGAAACCTTTTGAGAACGAACGGATAGATAAGGCTAACCGCAAGTTGATTTCTTCTGTTAGAAAATGTAAATGGGAAAATACACAGAGCTATAATAAACTGTAAAACACGGCATTGGGAAATAATTACTTACCAAGTAATGGTTAGTATAGGTTGCAAATATCTTATATTTTTCACATACATGCAAATAAAAATTAAATAAAATCTTCCGTCGATTGCAGAAAAACACAATAATGATTGATTAAATAAAAAATTTCTCTGGTTTATTTTAAGCAGTACATGAAATGATTTATCCGTTTTTTTTCCAACTAAAAGCGGAGCGACTCTTTGTAGCCTTTATTGCTTTGAAAAAGGCGTTTTTTCTCTGAATCATGCAAACCGGAGACGCTTCTCCGACTTGCATGGAGTAACAATTGATTGTTACTTGGTAAGTAACTGCCAAACGGTTGCCCGTCAAACGTTTCTGATGGTAGAGATTATTTTATCTAAATATCGTTTTTATGTTGAGAGCATCTGTCATATTCTCTTTATTTGCCTTACAAATACTTCCCCTTGTAGCTCAAGAGAAGATAGACAGCGTATGTGTGTTCCGTTTCTGCCTTCGCCGGGATATGTTTTTCGTACCTTACAAGAGCAATGAACCTCAATTGGAATATCTGTTGGCTTTTGTCGGACGGCACAAAGAAGAAATTCTCAATCAACGTATGTTTCTTATCGTAAATGGATACTGTAATTCATTACCCACGCATAAGGCCAATCTTGCTACTGCCAAACTACGTTCCAACCGTGTGAAATCCGAACTCATAGTACGCCGGGGACTTAAGGAAGATTGCTTTATCACCCGAAATCATGCCGAATGCGGCGAATATGTCACCGTCTCTGTACACGTAGTCGTATCTCTTGCAGACACGTTGTCCGAGGTGGGTGGAGTGGCTTCTGTTGCAATGAAAACGGCACCTGTACGGCTTTCCGATACCCTTGTGCATCTTTCAGCCCTTGCTGTTCAGCCGTTCATGCAACTACCGTATATCCGTTGCCAGCCCGTACCCTTATGCGATACGCTCCCATAGTGTCTTCCGTTGGTATGCGGCAGGCATCGGCGTCACCTGTTCCGTCTCGTTTTGCCCTTAAGACCAATCTGCTCTATGCGGCTGCCCTGCTGATTAACGCCGAAGCTGAATTTTACTTTAAACGCCGTCTGTCCCTTAACCTTGATTGGCAATACGCCTGGTGGAGCAACCGCAGCAAGCATAAGTATTACCGACTTGCCGCCGTCAGTCCGGAACTTCGTTACTGGTTTGCCTCCAAAGAGAATTTCCGTGGTCACTTCAGCGGTTTCTATGTGGGCACAGGACTCTATGAGTCATGGCACGTCCCACTCACGGCATTCAGGGCGAATTCTTCATAGCCGGCGGACTGACCTACGGCTATATGTTTTCCTTGGGCAAGCGGCTGCGCATGGAATTTTCTTTGGGAGTAGGTTATATGATGACCGAATACCGACAATACCACTGGGACAGAGGATGCTATGTTTACGAGAAGACACAACGATATTCCTATTTCGGCCCGACAAAAGCAAAAGTTTCCTTGGTTTGGCCACTAAACCGGTTTAAACGGAAACCGAAAATAGAATAGTAATGAAAATAGTTATGAGTGTACTTGCCACATACCTGATACTGCTTTCCGGTTGCGACCGTAATGACCTGTGTTACGACCACCCGCATGAAAATCTTCATGTCGCTGTGGTGTGGGACTCCGTCCCCGCAGAGTTGCAGACCTCGCTGCCCGAAGGCGTACGCATTTCCATGTATGCGGTGCAGCAAGCACGTCAGGAACAGTCCGGCGCAACTATACTTATTACCGCGACACCTATGGCGGGGATGTTACCGTGCAGAACGGCATATACAACTTCCTGCTTTTCAACAGTGATACCGAAAGGATACAATTGCGCGGCATGGACAATATGTACACGGCGGAAGCTATCTGGATGCCCGTACGCGTACCCCTTATAGCACCCGTGCCACCACTAACAGAAATATCTACTATTCTGCAGCTTCGAATGCCAACCTGCACACCCGTAGTGAACTGCTGATATCCGAACCCGACCGCTTCTTTGCTACTTACAGTTCTGTGGAAACGGTAGAGGCTTTCGACAGAAACCGGTCCGACACCATTTATGCCTATCCATGCAGCCGTGTTCTGCGGGTGGTACTTACCGTAAAGGTACAAGGACTTGAAGGAGCTGCTTCCTGTCGCGCATCGCTCTCGGGGGTGGCGCGGGGCATTTACCTCTCTACGGGTGAGTGTACGGATGATACAGGTACTGCCATTTTCGATATGGGCAAGCAGTCCGACACTTTTCTGAGCCGCGAAATCAACGTTTTCGGGCTGGTCCGTTCGCCGGATGGAACTCCGCAGGAAGAGCAGGTACAGCATCTCGTCCAGTTGGAGTTCGTGATGCGCGACCACTCTGTTGTCAATTATGAATTTGAAATCTCCGACCAGATAGACTTCAGCGCTATTGAGCCTGAAATCGTGATACCCATTGTCGTGGAAGAGGTGCAATTGCCCGAAGTAGTGATACCCGATTCGTCCGGCGGTGGCTTCGATGCCGGACTTAGCAACTGGGGCGAAGAAATAGAGATTATTTTATGATACTCAATTGTCGGATATATAAAAGTGAATGACCGGAATAAATAACAGCAGAAAACAAAAACAGAGAGACGCATGATGAATAACAGTAATCATTCTCGCAGATAAAACGGGAACAGCCACTTCATCCCGGAATAGCAGAGTGGCGATTTTATAATTAACAGATAAAGAATATGAAAAAGATTATGATGATGGCTGCCGTAGCGGCCGCAGTTTTGACAAGTTGCTCCAATAGCGAGCTTATAGAGCTTTCGGATAGCAGGGCTATCGGATTTGAAACTTACGTAGGCAAGGCGTCTACCAGAGGAGTGCCGGTTACCGGAAACCAATTTGCCGACGGGCAGTCCATAAAGGTATGGGGATTTTATACAGACAGCCAGATGACAGGTACCACCTATGATGCTACTGCTACCGGTATCCCCAATCTGGAAGGCGCGGTAATAACCAAGACTGGAGGAAACTGGACATACTCTCCGCAGGCTTATTGGAAAAACGGTAAAGCCCATACATTCTTTGCAAGCGCACCGGGAGAAGCTACCGCTACATTGGCATCCGGAGTATTTTCGTACACAGTACAGGATGAGGTTGCCAACCAGGTAGATTTCATGGTGGCAGACGCGTTGAAAAACGATAAGTGGGACGAAGCGTCCACACCCGACCTCGCCAAGCAGGTTTTTGCTTTCCGTCATGCACTTTCGCAGATAAAGTATTCCGTAGGGCTTACGGAAGTGGCAGAGGCAGATGCAAGCGATGTGAAAGTAAAATCCATAAAGGTCGAGGCCCTGGCTGCTGGCAACGATGAAGCCGTTGCCGGATTTTATACCACAGGGGACATTGATATAGTAGGTCGTACTGCTGGTGCCGGAGTATTGGTTTGGACCAATCTTTCCGGCGAAAATAAGGCGGGATACATGGTGATGCCCGATGCAGAAGTCGCTTTGGGTGATGCTGTGGCTGCATCTTCGGCCGACTACAAGCTCGTACCCGATGCAACTGACGGTGTGCTGATGCTGTTGCCTCAAAAAACCGTGGGCAATGTCAGATTTACCGTAACCTTGTCTTATAAGGCGCTGAAAGAGGTTGACACTCCTATCAAGGAAGTCAGCGTGCTTATCAATACAACTGCTGCACAGACGTGGGAAGTCAATAAGATTTATCATTATAAGTTGGGCATCAGTATGCCGCAGGCATTGAAACAAAAGGCTATCGAGTTCGATGATAACAATATGACAATCGAGCCTTGGGATGCTACAGTAAATGATACGGAGTTGGCCGGAAATACGCCCGAGCCTTAAACTGTCCGTTATTCGGACATGCAGTGAAGAATGGCCGATAACCTCACTGGGGTGTCAATACATAAAAACACTTATCATTTGTTTTTGTGTTTTGACACCCTCCACTACTGCTTTTGCAGTACAACCAGATTAAAATGAAGATATAAGTATAATGAAGAAGCAGTTATTAATCACTCTCAGCCTGATAGCTTTACTGTCGAGCTGTTCTACGGAAGAAGAAGTCGATCGTCCCTCTTTCAAAGCCCTTTCTTTCGAGACCTTCGTGGGTAAGGGAACTCCCACACGTGCTGTCGCCAAAACTGACTTTGCAGAAGGAGACGACTTTGGGGTCATAGCCTACCGGCACGGTACGGACCCATGGACAGATGGAGTTGCGAAAGAATTATTCATGGATAATGTCGAAGTAACCCGGCAGGGCGGCGAATGGGTATATTCTCCCGCCAGGTATTGGGAAGAGGGCATTAACCACACGTTTCTTGCTTACAGCCCTTATAATGCGGGCTATCTGTTTAGCGAAGGAGTGCTGACGGGGGTTGCCACGGCTACAGAGGCTTCGGGGCAGATAGACCTGCTTTATTCCATTCCCGACACCGGTAGCAAAAACCTGGTGTGGGAAGAAAAAAGGAAGGTGATGTTCAACTTTCGTCATGCCTTGTCTCAAATCCGTATATCGGCTTCTACCGACCGGGATTATTCGGGCTACTACATGGTTACCGTCCGTGGGGTAAAGTTGACCGGCATTCACAATACCGGCAGCCTGAATCTGAACACTTCCGATACCGGTGCTTCACCCTGGAGTGCGCAGACCACTATTCCAGGTTCCGGCTATGCCGTCGTCACAGGCGAACTCAACATTCCGCTTTCTACTACCGAAATCCTTCTGAACTCGGATAGTGAGCTCTTCATGCAATTACCCCAGGAAATTCCGGATGGAGCAGCAACCTTTGAAATTACCTGTGACATCGTTGCTACCGAAGCCGGAGATGCTGCCAATAATATCACGGGTAAGGTTGTTTCCGTCAAAATACCTATGATAAACTGGGAACATAACTACATTTACCACTATAGAGTACAGATGAATCTGCAACAAATACTCGGTCTTAAGCCGGTTGAGTTGGAAGAACCTACGGTGGAATTGTGGGAGACGGAAACGGAAACGCAACTGCCAAAAACCGCCATTTCGCCTGCTAAGGCATATGCGAAGAACGCTTCGGAAGCCAATGGCTCTTATTTGTTCACCATCAGTGCGCCTCCGGGTAAAAAGTGGACGGTTAGAACGCCTACGCTAGCGACTGTATATGCACTTAATGCTTATATGACTTTGGTGTATGATGGCAATACATATCCGGGAGTAAACAGTAGCTTTTCAGGCATAGGCTCAGGAGAAGTAACGGTTATTGTAAGTGGATTTAATGTGGCTATTACCAATGTGATGATCGGACTTTTTACGTTAATTCCGGAAGGTGAAACCTCACTTGGGGGCGGCATAAGGCTGTTGCCCGACAACTAACTGTGTTTTCCCCGTAAAAAAACGAACATATCATGAAAACAATAGATATGGAATTGAACATAGACGACCGTGTTTGGGTGCAAGAGTATGATTCCGACGGTGAACCCTTGCGGCTGCGTTATGCCAAAGTACTGGTATTGTACCTCACGAGGAGAAACCTCCGGAAGTATGGTAAGCTATCTGGACGGGCGACGGAAGGATGAATGCGTTCCGTTGGAATACGTCAAGGAGCATTGCAAGAAGGACTATTACTGATACTCGATTAGAAAGTCATACGGGCAGACCGCATCAATGAGGTTGTTTCCAGAATGTGAAGTGCCCCCGAGAGTTTAGAAACAAAGAACTTTCGGGGAGCACTTTTACTGTTTTATTATTATAAGGTGTCGGAACGTGCTTCTTTAGGAACGGATAGCATACGCCATTTCCGTTTTTCGTCTTGTCAAAAATCGAACGCTCTCTTTTTCATTTCGTAATGTCACAGTTGGTTTTTTAATGATTGATGAATTTGTTTTTCGGTCTTCCTACGGTGCTAAAGAGAAAAGGTCCTATCTTTAATTCGTTCTATCATGGGGTAAGTTTCGTACCACCATGGTGGAAACAAAATTTTCTCCCCGGTGGAACAGAATTTACTCCATGGTGGAACAGTTTAATCTTAGGCACTGAAAGTGTTGTCTCCTTGCAGGAAAAATAATGGAAATCTCAGGAAAAGCAAGACTTCTCTTTTCATAGCGGATGCTTTCAGCTTTCCGCTGTTTTCTTTCGCGCGCATACGCATATATTATAATGTGTCCCTTTTGCCTGGCTTTTCATCTTCTTTTAAAAATATGTTCTTCAACATATTTATCAATCAGCGTGTTACGAAAAAGTTTTCATATTTCGTGCAAAAAATCCCCTTATATATTTGGCTTGTATGTTATAAAGTCCTACTTTTGCACCCGCTTTCGAGAACGGGAGCAGCGATGTTTTGACATTCTGACAGGAACGGCGTAGGAACTCTTACATATTTCTTCTGCTTGGGGCTTGTTTCTTTCTGA
>ENA-OQCX01001199-OQCX01001199.1-human-gut-metagenome-genome-assembly--contig:-NODE-1199-length-12466-cov-2.131453_pt1 | contig 12466 bp, 11 predicted proteins | sample MGYA00242762_ERZ504587 | MGnify/ENA primary metagenome ERZ504587 (study PRJEB26092, sample SAMD00036337) | human gut metagenome | host: Homo sapiens | study: EMG produced TPA metagenomics assembly of...
TTATACAGGCAAAAAGCAGGCTGAAAAACCAATATACCGTAAATACGGATAGTCCGAGTGAAGTAGGAAATATTCTAGAGCTTCTCGACTTTTCCCCTGAGTTTATCTTTTCAAAAAATGCCGCAGATATTTCAATTATGCGTGATAAAAGTCTTGCGGAAAACGAATATTTGTTAAACTGCTCGGGAGATTGCATTGATATTTCTTATAGTGACAGTGCAGGGTTGTTCTATGCTCTTGTGTCATTGAGCCAGCTTATGTATGGAAGTTCCCTTCAAACAGCGAGAATTTCTGACAGGCCTGACTATAAATATCGTGGTATTATGCTTGACACAGCAAGACACTACATCCCAATTGAAAAAATTAAGGCAATAATCAGGAGTATGGCCTTTTATAAACTTAATTTTCTGCATCTTCATTTGACAGATGATCAAGGGTGGAGGGTTGAGATAAAGGCATATCCTTCACTAGCCGAAAGGGGAAGTATACGAGGCGGAACACAGATAAAAAGAAGTGGACAATGTGACACAAAAAAATACGGCGCAGGGCTTTATTATACTCAGAAAGAGCTTTCGGAGCTTGTCGCTTATGCTGCCAAATACCATATAAATGTTATTCCGGAAATTGATATGCCCGGTCATCTCTTGGGGGCGATAAGCGTTATACCCGAATTGTCATGTGATGGCAAGACTGTTAAAGTACGCAAGGAATGGGGTGTTGAGGACACTATTGCCTGCGTGGGAAAAAACAAAATTTATGAGTTTGTCGAAAACATTATCAGTGAACTGAGCTTAGTATTTCCGTGTGAATACTTCCATATAGGCGGCGATGAGGTGCCGAAAATAAAATGGAAAACATGCGCCGACTGTCAGGCAAAAATGAAGCGTCTCGGCTTAAAAGACGAGGATGCATTACAGGGATATTTCTATATTGAGGTTAATAAAATTCTGCAAAAGTACGGTAAAAAGCCTATGATATGGGATGAAAAGTTAGGCACGGATTTACCTGAGAACACACTTTTACAACTTTGGCGAAGTGAACTCAAGGACAATCAATGCGCAGACTATATTGAGAAAGGCGGGCAAATAGTTGTCAGCTACGGTCCGTATTTTTATTTTGATTATGACTACTCGCAGACACCTCTTAAAAAGACGTATTCATACACAAATGCCGATATAAAATTTGGAGCTGAGCTTGAAAAAGGAATATTCGGTATCGAGGGCACAGTATGGACAGAATGGATAAGAGATAAAGAAAAGCTTGACTTTAACTTATATCCTCGTATGCAAGCACTATCGGAAAAATGTTGGAATAAAAATGCCGGTGATTATCATGACTTTGAGAGTAGGCTTAAAGAGCATTTTTTATATCTTAACGAACACGATGTAGAATATTGCCCATTAAACATTTGCAATCAAAACTTTATTACAAGGATGAAAATATTCTCGAAAAAGAGAAGGAACGATGACGGATATGCGGAAGTGAGAGCTGCGAAGAAATAGCAGAAAAGGCGGAATGGCATGTGGAAAAAACAATCATAAATCGTAACTGGTATTTTAAATTTGGTGAAAACAAGGGCGATGAGATTAATATAAAACTAAATGAATATAGTCTTATCGGACTTCCTCATTCATTTGGTATTCCTTATTATGGTGAGAATGATTTCTATGTTGGCTATGGCACATATTACAAGGAATTTAATTGTAATTGTGATATTCAAAACAGCTGTATTTTACTGGAGTTTGGGGCAATTTTTCAAATTGCCGAAATTTATCTCAACGGTAAGTATATTCAATCTCATGAAGGCGGGTATACCGCATTTACCGTTGATATTACAAATTATATAAAGCGTGGGAAAAACACACTTTTTGTGCGCGTGAATAATATTTGGAAAGCTACTCTTGCGCCGAGAGCCGGTGAACATGTATTTAACGGCGGAATTTACCGTGACGTTTATTTAATTGTCTATCCGAAAACACATATTGATTGGTATGGTGTTCGTGTTGCATCTTCAAAAATCTCTGATAATGAATATGAATTAAATATTGAAACAAAATGTGTAAATGCCGAAGGTAAAGCACTTTTAAGTGAAGTTATTGACGCTGATGGGAATATCGTTTGCAGCAGCGGATGCAAAGTTATAAATAATAAGGCTGTACAAAAAGTTAAAATTGAAAATCCTACCTTATGGGATATTGATAATCCGTATCTTTATTCATTAAAACAACGCTTGAAGATGACCGTTTGTTAACTCCATTTGGTATTCGAACCATTGAATGGACAAAAGATAATGGATTCTTTCTTAACGGAAAGCATTTGCTTTTAGAGGGAGCAAATGTTCATCAGGATCACGGTGCTGGGGTGACGCTGTTACTCACTCCGGGATAAAAAGAGACATTGCTCTTATGAAAAATTGCGGTTTTAATTTTATAAGAGGCTCACATTATCCTCATCATACCGAGTTTGCCAAAGAATGTGACAGACAAGGTATGCTTTTTTGGAGTGAAAATGTGTTTTGGGGTATCGGCGGTTTTGGTGCTGACGGCTATTGGAAATCCAGTGCGATGCCTGTAAAAAAGAGCATTATAAAGCCTTTGAAGAAAGTCTGAGACAACAACTTTCAGAGATGATAAAGGTTAATTATAACAGCCCTTCAATAATCTGCTGGAGTATGGGAAACGAAGTATTCTTTTCAAAGAAAAAAGCAATGAACGAAGCCCGAGAACTTATTGCAAGATTGGCTGAGTATTGTCATGAACTCGATAGCACTCGTCCTGCCGGACTTGGCGGAACGCAGAGGGGCGGACTTGACACTCTTGCCGATGTTTCGGGCTATAACGGGGACGGTGCAGTCCTTTTTAAAAATCCGCCTGTTCCGAATATGGTTGCTGAATACGGAAGTATCGCCTCATATCGCCCCGGTAAAGTTGATTTATATGAAACAAAAGGCAGCAACGAATACTATCCGTGGCGAGCCGGCAGATGCATTTGGTGCGGATTTCATCATGGAAGTATAGCAGGTATAGGAAATTTAGGAATTTGTGATTTGTACAGATTACCTCTTAATGCATATTATGCTTACCGCAAAAAGAATTTAGGCATTGAAATACCGGAGCAGTCCGTGAAGGGTAAGCCTTATTCATTAAAGCTTACTGCCGATAAAAAGGAAATATCAACTGACGGTACGGATGATACAATGCTTACGTGTGAAGTTATTAATAAAAATGGTGAACGTGTACAAGGTGATTTTGAAATCACGTTTGAAGTCACAAGCGGTGCTTTAATGCTTCCGACAGGCAAAAAAATGCTTTTTAACGAACAACTAAATAATTGCTTTGACGGTATGTGTGCGATTGAGGCAAGGTCATATTACAACGGTATATCAACGTTAATTGCAAAGTGCGGAAATCTTACAAGCAATGAAATAGCAATCACTGCTTTAGGTACTGAAGAATACTCTAATCAGTATATTCAATATATTCCCGCACCGAAAACGAATGTTCAAAAGAGGACTAATAGGAAAATAAATATAATAAATGACCGACCTGTTATGGTGTCAAGTGAAAGCGTAGTCGGTTCAAGTATTTGTCTTACAACAAAGTCAAAGCACAAATATTGGAGTCCTGACAGAAACGATAGAGAACCCTGCATAATACTTGATCTTGAAAATTGCTATGAATCTTTTGAAGTGAATATCAGCCAACCTATTTTCCGCAAGACGAATTATAATTATATTTTTTCAACTGACAAGGAAAATTGGACAGCAATATCATTGAACACAAAAGCAAGAAAGATAAAAACAAAGAACGAAGCGAGATACATTAAAATTGCAGTATCTGAAAATGTGAAAATTAAAAAGATTAAAATTTTTGAAATATGATAATGCAAACATACGGTACAATTACAAGAGAGTGAAATAATGAATAATTCGCTGAAACACAACACCGAGTTAAAAGACCGTTGGAGTTCAATCCCTTTGGGCGACGGCAAAATCGGTGCACTTGTGAAGGCAAATACAAAAAAGCACAAAAAGAATCTGAAAAGATAAAAAGTATTCAATAAAATTATGAGGGTAAAGAATATGAAAAAAATGAAGAAAACATTTTGTATTGTCTTGAGTGTTGTACTTGTTGTTGCATCAGTTGCGGCATTTATGTTTATACCACGAAAAGGGACGCAGAAAGATTTCGAGTGGGACGGAAAGACAATAAGCTATGAGGATATTCCGACGCTTGAAAAAACACCGGGTAAGGATTATAAAATCCTTATGTTTTCCGACACTCAGCTGACATTTCTCACACAGGGAACAAAAAGCGTTAAGGAAGTTATGCGAAAGACGCTTGATAAAACACAACCTGATTTTGTGGTGTTTTCAGGCGATAACGTTGCGGGAATCACAACTCATTTTCAAATTGATATTTTTATTGGTCTGGTCGAGGAATTAGCTGAAGAATATGGCTTTTACTGGAGTACCGTATTCGGCAACCATGACAGTGATTTGGGTGCGGATTTAAATTATCAAGTTGATAAACTGCTTGAAGCGGAGCATTGCCTTTTTGTAAAAACTCCTAAAAATGTCAAAGGATACAGCAATTTTGCAATAAATGTTGTTGAAAACGATATTCCCGTTTACAGTTTGTATTTTGTTGATTCAAATATGGATAGCTTTCATTACATAACAGAGGAAGGAAATGAGGCGGTTGGCTATGAGGCAATTGACTTTACTCAGCTTTTATACATAAAAGCTTTAGCTGACGCAACCGCAAAGCAAAATAGCGGCGAATACACAAACGCATTGGCAATTTCACACTACCCGTTAAAGCAATTTGTTACTGCGTATAATCTTGCCGTTTCCGACACTCCATATGATGAAAAAGGTAACAAAGCGTTTCTCGTTGAAGGTGAACGCCGTGAAGGAGAAGGATGCTCATATATGGATATCGGTGTATTTGATTTATATAAAAGCATCGGTGTTAAGATAATCCTATGCGGTCATGAGCACACAAACGATTATGTTGTTAATTACTCGGATATGACGATGGCCTATGGTGTAAAAACCGGATATTTTTCATCCCATGACGATGCTGTACAAGGCGGCACGCTGATACTATTGATAAAGATAGTAACGCAAATATAAAGCAAATGTACATACAATGAGGAAGCTTCTTAAAATAGTAAAAAGGAGAATATGATGAGTAAAATGAAAAGTTGGCAAAAAGTTGTTGCCGTAATTCTTGTTATAGTATTATTTTTGGGAAGCGTTGCATTATATCTGCTTTGCCCGAGAACAACCGTGAAAGAGGCTGATAACTGGCTCGGAGAGGAAAGCTTTGATATTAACGATATCAAAACAATAGATAAAACAAAAGATGATTTTACGATTTTGGCAATAACCGATATACAGTTTGACAATCCTTTTTATTCCAAAAACGATGTGAAAACCGCTATAAAAAATATGATAGACAAAACAAATCCGGATTTGATTGTGACAGGCGGCGATAATTTTGCCGGTATATTCAATCATTTTCATGTAAAGGCATTTACAAAAATGATGGATGAATTCGGCGTGCCATGGGCACCGATTTTCGGCAATCACGAATATGACTTTCACAGCGATTTGTATTATCTGTCAAAACAAATGCTGAAAAGCGAAAATATCATTTTTGATGTCGGTCCGACAAATATTGACGGTTTCAGCAATTATTTAATCAACATTATGGACGGCGACAGTATTTTTTATTCGTTAGTTCTTATGGACAGCAATGCCGAAGTATTCAGATATGACGGCAGAGGAAACAGATTGTTTGCATATTATGACGGCATCAGACCTTCACAGATTGAATGGTATGAGGATAATATCAACGCCTTAGCAAAGAGCGAAGGCAGAACTGTAGACACCATTTTATTCTCACATACTGCATTGCCGCAGTTTAACGACGCCTATTATGCGATAAAAAACGATACACCTTTGGATGGCGTTACAGTGAAATATAATTACGGAAATATGTCCGAGGAATTGGGCGGCTGCAGATACGAATACGGAATGTATGAAAAAATGGCTGAGCTTGGAAGTACAAAATATCATTTCTTCGGTCACGATCACACCAATAATACATCATTAAATTACAATGGTATTGATATGACGTATATTCAAAACACAGGTCATAGCAAGGGTGACCAAATCGGCGGAACGCTGATAAAAATTGATGCAAATAAAAATGTTACCCATGAAATTGTTATGGGCAGCAACTGAAAAACAAAATTGCTGTGCGATAAATAGTTTGAGAATTCTAAATAGTATGGTAAAAGGTGAAACATATGAATGAATTTATGAAAGATTTCATCAAAAGAAATCTTCCGCAGTTTGAAGATAATTTTGATGTTATCATTACTAATGAAAAAGAGGAAAAATATAAAATTACAGCAAAAGATAATGTCGTTACTGTTGAAGCGAGCAATTATATCTGTGCTTGCAACGGTATTTATGAGTATCTTAAAGAATATTGCAATGTTCAGTATTCCTGGTGCGGAACATTTAGTTTTGACTTAAAAAAACTTAAAATGTTTAACGGCACTTTTGAGAAAACTATAGACCAGCATTTTAGAGTTTATTTGAATTACTGCACATTGGATTATTCAATGTGCTGGTGGGATTTTGCAAGATGGGAAAAAGAGATTGACTTTATGGCAATGAACGGCATAAATATGCCACTTACTCCTATCGGAAGCGAAGCTGTCTGGTATGAAACCTTGCAGGAGTTCAAATTCACTAAAGAAGAAGCACTCGGTTTTATTTCCGGACCGGCTTTCTGGGCTTGGCAGCTGATGACAAATATCGACAGCTATATTTCTCCGAAAAGTGAAGAATATGTTTATAACCGACTTGAGCTTGGTAAGAAAATCATCAAAAGATGCGTTGAGTTTGGTATGCAGCCGATTCAGCAGGGATTTTCCGGACACGTTCCGACATTGCTTAAAGAGAAATATCCTAATGCTGCTATTCTTATGCAAAAAGGCTGGTGCCTTTATCCGGAGACTGCTCAGCTTGACCCACTGGATAAACTATTCTTGGATTTTGGTAGAGTGTTTTTGGAAAAAACGGAAAAACTTATCGGGAACTATCATTATATCGCAGGTGATCCGTTCCACGAGGGCACACCTCCGAAAAATACAAAAGAATATTTTCATGAGGTAGGTCAGGTTATCAATAAGCTTTATAAGGATTTTGATGAAAAATCCGTTTGGGTAATGATGGCTTGGACTATGCACGAAGAGATTGTAAACGCCGTGCCAAAAGACAGAATTTTGCTTCTTGACCTCAATTCCGAGCGTGCAGCACTGAATCCGAATGTTGCAGGTTATAATGTTGTTTCCGGTATGCTTCATAATTTCGGCGGTAAGAACGCAATGCAGGGCAAGCTTAGAAAGCACTGTGAGAATAAATACCTGACTTTGAAAGAAAAAGGTGCAAACGTTGTCGGAAGCGGTATGTTTATGGAGGTATTGACCAAAACCCTGTAATTTACGATTTGCAGTTTGAACTGCTTACCGCTCAGCATAAAATAGACATTGACAAATGGCTTGATAAATACATAACCAGAAGATACGGAAAATACAATGAAAAAATCCGTCAAGCTTGGGATATTTTGCTCAAAACCTGTTACAAGGATGACGGTTACGAGGAAAACGAGGTCGGTTCAACTCTTGCTGCCCGTCCTCAACTTATGCCAAAGAGAACGGGACCGTGTTGCATTTCAAAAGTTTATTACGATACAAAAGAATTTGAAAAAGCCGTGGACTTGTTTATCAGTGTCGCTGACGAGTTTGAAACTCAAAAGGTTATCAATACGACCTGTGCGATATGGTAAGGCAGTGCTTCAGCAACAGATTTTATGACAATCAAAAGCAATTTTCAAAATATTTTAAGCTTCTGCAAAGAAAGAAGTGTGAGAAGATTGCTCAAACCCAGCTTGAGCTTCTCCTCGATATGGACAGTTTTATTTCGTGCAGAAGCGAAATGACTTTGGCAAAATGGATTTGTGATGCACACAATCTTGCTAAAAATGAAGATGAGAAAAAATATTTCGATTTCAACGCACGCACTCTTATTACGCTTTGGGGCGATATAAACGGCAGTACATCGGCGCTTTACGATTATTCTTGGCGTGAGTGGAGCGGACTTATTAAAGAATACTACTATAAGCGGTGGGAAATGTTTTATGATTACGCTCTCGGCTGTCTGAAGAATCACAAGCTTTATGTATACAAAAACGGAAACGACTATGCACAAAGGGAAAAGTATATGTCATTTCCGTTTGGGGAAAAACTTGGCGAGTTTGAGCTTCAATGGGGAAAAACTTACAGCGAATATGAATATCCGAAAAACAGAAATGTTGTTCCAAAAGCAAAATATTATTGCAAGAAATGGAACTTTTGATTTAAATTTTATCGCTTTAGTGAAAGGGAAATATGAACACAAAACAATTGTATTTTAATAAAACAATTAAAAATTGGGATGAGGCAATCCCTTTGGGAAATGGGGATTTAGCTGTCTTATATGGAATAAATCCAATAAGCTTCGCTTTAGTATTGACAAGGCCGGAATATGGGATTGCTCTAATCCGCCGAAAAATCAGCCTGATTTTAATTACAGCAATTTAAAACAGCTTGTCAAAAACGGAGAAGAAAAAACAATAAATCAAAAATATGACGATTGCTACTACAATACCACTCCGACCAAACTGCCCACAGGCAAAATCATTATTGATTTGGCGTAAGGCAGAATGTCATCTCAAAGCTTGATATGCAAACTGCCGAAGCCGAATTGCACGTTGGCGGAATAAAAATAAACAGCTTTGTGCATGCCGAAGAGGATTTCGGTTTGATTCAAATTTCAAAGCCGAATGTTAAAATCTCTGTTGCAAATCCGAAATTCGGAAAACATAAACGCCGTTTTTTTGTCAAAGCGTTTAAAGGTACTGTACAGTCCTTAAAAAATCTGGTCTATCCCAAGGCAACTGTTGTTAAAAAGAAGATAAACGGCATTTATATTCAATATTTTGTACAGCCTACAAATGAAAGCTTTTACGGTATCGTTACCGCAAGTAAATCATATAACGGAACAACCTTAATCGCATACACGGTGGGTATTTCCCAAAACAATGATTTTGTTGACAAATGCGTGGATAAGGTTATTACAGCTTTGAATACAGGATATGAAAATGCATTTGAACAGCATAAAGCGTGGTGGGAGCAGTATTGGAGCAAGTCAGGTATAACTCTGCCTGATAAGTTTATGGAAAGGCAATATAACTTCAATACATATCTGCTGGCAGGCTGCAGCAGAAAAGGAAAGTTCCCGATGCCTCTGCAAGTGTATGGACCGCTGATAATAACGGATTGCCGCCGTGGAAGGGCGATTATCATCACGACCTGAACACGCAGATGTCCTATACAAGCTATTTGAAAGCCAACCGTATTGATGAGGGAGAAAGCTTTATTGATTATCTGCTGAATACCGCCGAGCAAGGCAGAGCGTTTGCTGAAGAATTTTATGGTGTAAAAGGATTGTGTTTGCCGTCCGTTATGGATATTGAGGGCAACGCTTTAGGTGGCTGGTGTCAATATGCATTATCACCCACGAATCAGCTTTGGCTATGCTGTATTATGGCACGGCATTATTTCTACACAGGGAAAGATGATTATTTACGAGAGAAAATTTATCCCTATATGACAGAGGTCGGCGAATTCTTGCTGCATATGCTGCATAAGGAAAACGGTTTTTACAAGCTGGAACTCTCCTCTTCGCCTGAAATTCACGATAACAGAATGTCCGCATGCTTACGCCGAACAGCAACTACGATTTGGCACTGATGAAAGCGTTTTGCGTAAATATGATTAAAACAAGCAATGTTTTGGGCAAAACGGATGTTGCTGAAAAATGGACAAAGATATTATCTGATTTTGAGCCGCTTGCCGTGAATGAAAACAACGTGTTGATGCTAAGTCCTGATGAAAGTCCTTATGAATCGCACAGGCATCATTCCCACTGTATGTCTATATATCCGCTTCGTACGATGGAGTACGATACAGAGGAACATAAAAAAATCATTGACAGCACAATTGCGAATTTGGAGCATTTCGGCATTAAAAACTGGGTAGGCTATTCCTTAGGATGGATGGCACAGTTATACGCTGTACAGGGGAACGGCGATAAAGCATTCGGGATGTTGGACAGCTTTTTCAGATATTTTTGTACGGATAACGGATTCCATTCAAACGGTGATTACAGATTTAAAACAAGCTGTTCCCAAAGATGCAGACTGTTTACGCTTGAAGCGAATTTCCTTGCCATGGATGCTATGCAGGAAATGCTGCTTTATTCCGAAAACAATATTATTAAATTGCTTCCCGCTGTTCCTGCGGATTGGAAAGATGTTGCGTTTGAAAATCTGAGAGCTTACGGCGGCTTGCTTGTTTCTCTCAAGCTTTGTGACGGAAAAATAACATATCTTAAATTCACTGCGGAAAAAGACATTCATTTTACCTTGGAGGAACCGAAATACGAATGTGCTTTTGCTTTAAGCAAAGAAATGGATTTGAAACAGGGCGAAACGGTGTGTATGCATCAAAATTCTTAAAAATTCGGTTTGTAATTTGTGAATGCGTTAATAGTATAAATATAATTTATAAAATTTGTTATTGGAGGTTAATAACTTATGACGGACATAAAAGGAAAACTTTCAGCCGGCAAAAATTATCTTAAAAATTACTGGTCAGAGCCGGCGCCTAACAATTATCTATCTGTCAAGGAAAAGGTTGCTTACGGCGGTGCACAAATAGGTACATTTATATTTTCAACCGTAGTTGCTTATATGACTTTTACACCGAATTGGTTCTGCGGGGCAATTGTAGGTATTGATTATGCAGATTTTGCAAAGATAACTATATTTACATCTATAATGAATTATTTTTTTATGTTCTTATCTCCGTTTTTCAATACTCATATTTGAAAATCACGGTGTCTTGGAGAAAAAGACAAAAATTTCAGCAAATTTAGCTTTTATTTCCGAATTGATTGTTGGAATATGTCTTTATTTTGCTCCTATAGATTTATTGGAAAATGTGCCGCAATTCGGTATGGTGGCGTTGCCTCAGATTCTGGCTAACCTGCTCGTTCTCAACGCAATCACCAATTATGTAACTTGGTTTGTAAGAAGAAAATGGTGTGCCAAGCACGGAAGAATGAAACCAATTATAATTGCGTTCGGTATACCTGCGGCAGTACTCATGTCTGTCATTCCTTTTATTGATTTCAACTCTATGCAGTATGCACATCAAGTAGTGGTTTTACATTTTCTGTTTTCTTTATTGGCAGTATTTACAGCTCAGTTTTGCAATATTCAGGGTTTGGTTCAATTTATTTCTCCAAACAGTGAAGAACGGCAAACAATGTATTCGATTGTACCTATAATAACCGGTCTTGTGCCATCTGTAATCGGCATGTTTTTTCCTGTGCTGATTGGTACAACAGGCGGATTTACCGAGTTGCTTACATATAAAATATTTGTACCTATTTTTGCGGTAACAGGCGTTGCTGTAACAATATTTTGTATGCTTCAGGTTAAAGAACGTATTATTGAAAAGCCAAATGAAAACAAGCAAAAGGTTAAATTTTTTAAAGGTGTAAAAAATGTTTTAAAGAATCCTCATTTATGGATAATTAATTTTTCTAATTTATTTGGCGTGTGGACTGTTCTGTTCAGTCAGATATTGCAATGGTGGTTTGTTTACAGTATAAGACTTGAAAGCTGGTTTGGTATTGCAAGTAATGTAATTGTTTTATCTATGACCGCTGGTAATTTACTTACGCCGTTTTTAATAAAGAAATTTGAAAAGGGTACAATTCTTGTTTGGGCACGAATTTTTTTCTCTTTTATGCGTTGGATTGATGTATTGGGCAATTAATATGAGCAGCATAACTGTAGGTCTTATTGTGTTTATGTTTGCTGCTTTGCTTAAAAATTTATTTTCTCCGATAGAAACCGGACTTTTGGCAGGTGTTACTTCCGATGCCTTAGATTATCATCAATGGAAATACGGAGAAAGAGCAGATAATATGATGAGCATTTTCGGTATGCTGTTAGCACCTGTTACAATGCTTTTGAATCTTATTTTACCACAGTTATTAGCCAATATCGGCTTTTCGTCAGACTGGGATTTGTTATATAATCCGCAGGTTATTACCGGTGTATTTAATGTTTATGTTATTTTAACTTCGATAGGCATTTTGTGTTCGACAGTACCGTTCTTTTTCTATAAACTGACAAAAGAGCAGCACGCACAGTGTATTAAAGAAATGCAGGAGAGAGTTGGAGAGGTAAGCTTTCATGCCGGACAAGAAGCTCCTGAAACTGTTGAAAATTAAAAAGTTTTAAATAAGGGTTGGTGATTTAAGTGAAAAAAA
>ENA-OQCX01001200-OQCX01001200.1-human-gut-metagenome-genome-assembly--contig:-NODE-1200-length-12465-cov-2.523261_pt1 | contig 12465 bp, 12 predicted proteins | sample MGYA00242762_ERZ504587 | MGnify/ENA primary metagenome ERZ504587 (study PRJEB26092, sample SAMD00036337) | human gut metagenome | host: Homo sapiens | study: EMG produced TPA metagenomics assembly of...
ACAACGCCGGTCTTGAAAGACAACGGATTATCTGAAAAGAACGAACCGGTCATGCCAACTGAAGGCATGACCGGTTTGTATATCTATCATCATTCAGCCACCAGCCGCACCTCATAAATATGCGGAGTCACTTTCTCATTTCCTTTACCGATCTTTATCTCCAGTTGCTCATTGGATTGCATAGATGCAGGTACATCAAATATCCCCACCGATACATCCGAAGCCGGTTTACCAGCCAATCGTCCTACTTCCTGCCCGTTTATCCATACTTTTGCATCCTTACGAATCTCAGAACGGAACCGGATACGCACTTTATTGACCTGCTTTCCGTTCGTCTTCATACGATAACTGAACCAACCGGCCGCCTCACGCCAGTGAACCCCTTCATCATCCCCCGTACGGGAATTCTCCATCCGGATGAAATGGTCGCTTTCCGGTTGTTGTTCCCCACAAATCACTTTATCGGCGGTCATACCATCCAATGCGGCACGCTCCTTTTCCTCTTTTGCCAACTGTTCCTGCCTTGCCTGCAACTCCTGTACGGACAGCACAGGCCAATAGACCATATACCGGCACTCGTATAAACGGAAAAACGGTTCCACAGTCATACCCTCATAGCGTTCGGGATAAACTCCGGACAATGTAAATGTCAACGGCTTACCTTCCACTTTTTTCAGATGAGAAAGAAGATTGTTCTTATCCCCCACAATGACAGGCATCGTTTGTAAAGGCAGACGCGGTCCGGCAGCAATGTGTCCGCCACGACTGTCATCGGCAAACATGCCATCCTGATTTTGCTTGCCCAACCGGGCGGCCAGCACAATCGGTCCGTATAAGATGGAATAGTTGGCAGAACCATCCGGCAGTGCAATGGCACGCAAATGCATCGGCAGTTCCAGCTTACTTTGTCACCTTTTGACCAAGTACGGTTCAGGCTAACATATCCCTCTTTGACCGTTACGTTCTGCCGTTTACCATTAACAGACAAGCGTAATGCTTCCGGCTTCGTCCATTCGGGAATACGGAAAAGAAGGTAAATTCTTTCTTTCCCTTTTCCGGAGAAATAACAAGAGTACTCCCCTCCTCATCGGGAAAAGCCGTCTGTTGCTCAATTTGGGTATCTCCCCAGCGCAAGGTAGACGGAATGAAAAGATTGACATACAGATTATTATCCTTGTGTCCATAAATCATTTCACCATAACGGGCATGATTTTCCATCCCCGATCCCACACAACACCAGAAACTGGTCTGAGGCTGCGAATAGACCCTGTAATGACCGGCACGCATCGGGGTAAAATAAACAAATCCGCCTTGCACAGGATCTTGCGTGGAAAGGATATGGTTATAAAGCGCCCGTTCGTAATAATCCATAAAATGAACGTCCGCACTCGTTTCATACAGCATTTTTGTAAGGCGGAGCATATTGTAGGTGTTACAAGTCTCAGGCCCCTGCTCGCTGGTGAGCATACTGCTGAAATCATCAGCCGGATGAAAATGCTCACGCACACTGTTACCTCCGATGGTGATGCTTCGATGGTTTACCACTGTTTCCCAGAAATAGCGGGCGGCCTCGCTCCAGTCCCGGTTGCCTTCCAAATCGGCAATACGTTTGAAACCTATCACTTTCGGTATTTGGGTATTGGCGTGCATACCAGTCAGTTTATCCTCCTGTCTCAACAAAAGCTGCAACACGGTGTGATGAGAAAATTGGTGAGCCAGTTTCAAGTAGCGTTTGTTGCCGGTGATAGCGGCCACATCGGCAAATGTTTCGTTCAGCCCTCCATGTTCGCTGCGCAGCATATCCTGTATCTGTTCATCGCTCAACTTGGATACCAGACGAATCATCCAGTCCGTGAGTTTCACCAACATTTCCTTTGCCTCCCGGCTATCGGTCTGAAGAGTTGCATCACGAAGGCCGGCATATATTTTATGAATATTGTAAAGAGGAACCCAGCGGTCGTTCAATCCGAAACCGGACGCGCGAATGTTTCCTTCCTCTATTTCTTTCCACATTTTGCGCCCGTTTGGAACTCCACACAGATAACCGTCACCGGCGGCATCCTGGCAGCGTTTCAGTTCACTTATCATATAATCCAGACGCGCTGTTGATCCTCTTACTTTCCCGTAGCGCATACATATAGGAAGCCGATAAATAATGTCCGCCAATATGACCGTCCAGCCCTGTATTTTCCCAATTGGTATAATTTTCAGCTTTAGGAGAAAGACCAGCTTCCTTCAAATAAGGAGCTAACAGACGGTCGGGGTCTATTCCCAGCAGATAACGGATATCCATATCCTCTGCGTGTTTGAAAGGGCTGGCGGTGAGCCGCACATCCCTGACTGGAAAACTTTCTACTTTTGCGGGTAGCTGAGCATGCAAAGCTACAGAAGCTATAGCAAAAACGGAAGTGGATAAAATGGTTTTAAGTAAATTCATAATGTATTTTATCGTTTCTTTATTTATTCTGCTGGATATTCAATATGAACATTCTAAAGTTTCACCTCAATTGCCGTACCGGTATAATTCACCATCTTTCCTCCTTCAATGGTTTATCGCCTTCTCCTGATCTATGATTTACGAGAACTACTTTGAACTTCCTCTTTTCCAACATTCCGGGATATCTTCCTTCACGGTCGCTGATGTGCAAAGTACGGTTACTATCATCCAACGGAAAGTGATAGTAGAATAAACTCCCTTTTCATAATTGTAATTATCGTTCTCATCCTCATAAAGAATAAAAGTTGCATTAGCACCCGGATAAACACGAATCTCCAGGTCATCCCAACTTTTTTCTGTGGCATACTGCACCGCAGGCCCCCAAGGAATTATAGAACCGGCACGGATATAAACAGGCATGATATCAATAGGTACTTCACGCTGTATGGTTTGGCCACCAGCCAACTTTGCCCCAGTCCAGAAATCAAACCAGTTACTTCCCTCAGGCAAATATACATCCGTTTTCTCTATTTTCCGCATATTTTTCTGATAACCATTCTGTTTTTTATCCTGCCATGTATAGAGAGAATCAGTTACCGGACGTACTAAAAAACTACGTCCGAACATATACTCCGTATCCATATCAAGTACTTCTTGTCTTTCGGAAAATCCATCACCAAAGGACGAATAATGCTGCCTGCCTTATTTGTTACTTCCCAAGTAGTACTATATAAATAAGGTAATAAGCGATAACGCAAATGGGTATATTTCTCCAATGCATCATAAGCCCAATCACCTTTATCGCCGAACTGATAGATCTCTACAGCAACAGGACTGGAATTATGAGAACGCATGATAGGTTGGAAAGCTCCCCACTGATACCAACGGACGTGTAACTCATGATAAGCAATATTATTAACATCATTATTATATTTCCAAGCAAAAAATCCTCCCAAGTCAGTGTTCCAGTAAGGAATACCACACAAAGAATAATTCAGGCCAGCTGCCAGTTGCTTGCGCATCACTTCCCAAGTAGAAACGACATCTCCACTCCATGAATGTGAAGCATAACGCTGCTGTCCCAAGAATGAAGAACGGGTAAGTAAGAATACCCGCTTGTCGGAAGTGGTAGCACGCTGGTGCTCATAAACACCTTTATTGGACATCAAAGGAAAAGCATTGTGAACTCTTCGGAAAGAACCTAAATAAGTTTTTGTATCAAAATCTTTATCTTGAATCTCCAGATGATCGGGTTCGGTAGAATCCAACCACCAGCGTCCATACCTAGATCAAAGATATTCTTTTTCATTTCATTCCAATAAATACTTCTTGCTACAGGATTGAACGGATCGTAAGGTTTCACTCCGGCTTTAGGCGGCCAAGTCTCAAAATGAAGCAAAGCATTCAGACTGTCCATCTTATGATACATCTCTGTCCACGGACCAAAAGAGGCCCATACAGAAATCATGATATGCGCATTCCGCTTGTGTATATAGTCAATCATTTCTTGAGGGCTTTTTATTCTTGGAGTACCATAACGTGCATCCGGATTCTCACCATTCGGAAGATATTTCATGTATTCTTTGTCGCCCATCTTATTAATATAGCGAGGATTCTGGAACTTCATGGAGTTCCAGTTAGAATCACATCCCCAATACTGCCAATCCTGAATGATTCCATCCAAAGGAACTTTCCGATCACGGTATTCATCAACCACTTCGCACAGTTCATCCGGACTCTTATAACGCTCGCGGCACTGCCAGAATCCAAGTGTCCACAGCGGATAAAGAGGAGCCTGCCCGGTCAAATCACGGACTCCGGCTATCACGCCGTCCGCATTGCTACCATAAATGAAATAATAGTCGGCACAATCGCCCACTTCAGAATCGAATGACATTTCTTGCGGATTATCCGTAAACATAGTTGGGGAATAATTGTCCCAATAAAGTCCGTAACCTTTCACTGAATGAATAAAAGGAATACAGATACTCATATTCTTGTTACGAAGAAAAAGTTTTTGATTGCGCTGATTCACTTTTCCAGTCTGTTGTTGCCCCAATCCATAAATCACTTCATCCTTATCTAATAAAAAAGCCTGCCGGACATTGTAAGAAAAAGTACCCGCATCATCAAACGGGGTGAACTGTGTTCCATAATCCTTGTCTTTTAACAACACCCTTCCGGTTGCATCATAGAAATTGATTCCACCTGTAGATGAATTGACCTCCACCTGTAATGCATCCGACTTTAAACGAATATACTCTTTATTCATTGCAAACTCCACAAAGGTCTCCTCAGGCTCTTTCATTACTACAAGGCTCTTCTTGTCATACGAACTTCCCTCCGGTGTCTTATAAACCCGGACAATGGATGGAGAATAAAATGCCACTTCAACATCTATACCTTGTACAGTAGTCTTAACTCCTTGCGGCATTCTGATAGCTCTGTGCCTGGGAAAATAATCCCAGACAGAGGAGCAACAAACTTATTGAAATCTTTTTACTCATAATTCTTTCTAATTTAATGTAGAAAAGAAAAAACAACCTTTTCATCCTTAAAAAAACATCCAATAAATACTATTTAGAATATCCCGGATTCTGTTTCAGATTACTATTGGTCAACAATACTTTATTTGGAATAGGATACAGATTTTTGGTTTCATCACTCTTATCATGAGAGAACCAAGCTTTTGTAGTGAAGATGCCAAAACGAATCATGTCCTGACGGCGGCGTCCTTCCTGACAAAACTCCCAACCAAGCTCATCAAGGAAACGACCATATTTAATATCCGTTCCTCCATCATGTTCTGTCTTATAACTATCTCTCCGACCATAATCATATACACTTCCTCCCATCAGTTCCGCGTCTGTAACTTGCGCTTTTTCAGGTTCATTCTTGAAGGCGCGTTCACGTACCTGAGTCACCAAAGCACCTGCTCCCGATTTGCCCAAACGCATCAATGACTCCGCTTTCATCATCAATACATCCGCATATCGTAACAACGGCCAGTCATTGCTCAAACGGTTGGTTATACCGGTGGCATATTCAAATTTACCCCAACGGAACCCATCATCCACATCCGACTGATCAATAGAGGGGACATCTACCGTATAAATCAATGGTTTTCCATCAATACTACGCTTCAAGATTTCACCGGAATAGGTATATTGCTGACCTTGAATATAGTTATCCTCTAAACGTGCATCATCCTCATCAAAAGAATTAATAAACTGAGGCACTGCGCACACGCCCCCCCAAGGACGTGCAGTCAATTGGTAAGTATCTTGATTCTCAGGTGCTAAAGTGTACATATGAAAATCAAAATCATTCCATCCTGTCACATAAATTTCATCAAACGGCAATGCAAAGATAATTTCTTTAGAATTCTCATTATGCGTTACAAAAACATCCTTCTGATTATTCTCCAATGCATATTCTCCGGACTTCTCGGCATAATTAATCACGATATCACACTCGTCAATACATTTCTGCCATTGAGCAGTACCCGACCAAACTTCAGCATTCAAATACATTTTGGCCAGCAATGTATGAGCCGCCCACTTATTGAAACGTCCATAATAATAACCTCTCGGCGTTTCGGACAACAAATCCATATTCTCCGTTATTTCTTTCACAATAAAGTCAAAGACCTCTTTACGAGTAGACTGTTGCGGCAAAGAAGTATCTTTAAAATCTGTCACAATGGGCACATTACCATACAAATCAATCAAAATATAATAATATGAAGCCCTCAGTACTTTCAATTCGGCAATCAACTTTTCTTTCGTTTCTCCATCCACACTGATCACACCTTCTTCTATCTGAGATAAAATACGGTTACAGGTATTCACACCATTGTACGTACGTTCCCATCCTTGAAGCACACCGTCATCCTCGGTAGTCCAAGTATGCTGATGCCATCTTTTATAGATATAACCGTCTACCCATCCAATACCATCACGGGCAGGAAGAACATCTTGATCCGCACACAATTCCTGTGCACGAACCACTCCGTTCCATTGCAGCAACGTTTCACGCCAAGGTATATAAGCGGCATTTACCAGATAACTGACATCTTCCTCCGTTTTCGGTACGTAATCCTCAGACACTACCTGTCCATAGCTCTCATGCAGTAAATCAGTACAAGCTGTATTTCCCAACAATGCGGCTGTCATCAGTCCCATTGTCCATAATTTTATATTTGTTTTCATCTTCAATTCCTTTTTAGTTCATTAAAATTTCACATTAACGCCGAAAGTAAATGAGCGCACACTCGGATATCTGTCACGTGTATCATACCCCGGAGTCAAACCATCTGTTGATACTTCCGGATCAATACCTTTATATCCGGTTATAGTCAAAGCATTCAATACCGAACCATAAATACGGAGTGACTTTATATATTTACCTACCTGACCGAAGCTATATCACAAAGTGATATTGTCAATCTTCCAGTAGTCACCATCTTCTACATAATAGCTATTGAATTCCGGTTCCACTTCCGGACTCAACGTATGCTTGCCAAATACCAAGTCATTCACAGACTTCAAACGATTTTCAAAACGGCTGTTTTTTACATTCTCATAATTCATACGTCCACCATTGATTATCTGGAAACCAAACGCGCCACGCATCGTCACATTCAAGTCGAAGTTTTTATAACGAAGAGTATTGTTCCATCCCGCATACCATTTAGGAAGACCGTTACCAATAACATGCTTATCTTCGGGAGCATGAGTAAAATCTTTATAGTTCACCAACTCACCATTCCTGTATTCGTAGATCCAACGACCTTCACTGTCCACATCTACTACTTAAAACCATAAAAATTACCGATGCTTTCACCTACCTGTACTCTGTGAGAATCGGCTACCTGACCGGAGTATTCCACTGTACCCGTATTAAAATAGTCATAATCCGACTTAAAGATGCTGCCAGACAAACTGATTAGCTTATTAGAGTTCAAAGAGAATGTTCCGGTAGTGCTCCATTCAAAATCTTTATTCTGAACAGGAACCACAGTTACCAACACTTCCACACCACGGTTTCTCATTGTACCCCCATTGGCCATCGTCTTATTATACAAGTTCGGAGGAGTCGGTACTCCATATTCGTATATCAAGCCATCCACATCACGGTTATAATAATCAATAGAACCGGACAAACGACCACCCCATGAAACGAAGTCCAAACCAATATTGGTTTCTTTCTTTTCCTCCCATTTCAAATCAGGATTCGGATTGGATGCCGGAACAATGGTCTGTACCCAATTCCCATTTACAAAAGCATACGAGCCGTATTTCAACATAGCCACCCCCAGGAAAGGATCTTTAGGCTGTGAACCCGTCACACCATATCCCACACGAAGTTTCAAATCATCAAATATCTTCTGATTCTTCATAAATGCTTCTTCGGTAATTCTCCATCCTACAGATATAGATGGGAAAAGCCCCCATGCATTATCAGTACCCCATAACTGGCTGGCTCCTTCATAACGAAGAGCTCCCATCAACAAATAACGATTCTTGAACGAAATAGGTAGCCCGCCCAAAAAAACCGATCAAATTTGTAGGAGTTTTCTTTGAGCCGATATTCGCTTTACCGTCTTTCAAAGCAGAACCAATGCCAATATTATGCCATCCGCCAAAATAATCATCCTGAAAACCATAGTTATCAATCCAAAGCTCTTCAAAGTCTGTTTCATTGTAGCTATAACCACCCAAGACACTAAATTTATGCGCACCGATTTCTTTGTTATATTGTGCAGTAAGTTCCATCAACTTCTCCATCTTGGTATAAGCACCTACCGAAGACCAACCAGCCAATCCATCACGCAAAGCAGAAATATGGTTCAAAGTTTCACCGTAGCCACGGTTCATATTGTCACGAATATAAGAGAATACGGCAGAAAGAGTCAAATCTTTGATAGGATTATAAACAATATTTCCATTGTAACGCAACTGCGTCTTTTTTACATTTCCTTCAGCCTCATACAACAAAGCCAACGGATTCTCGTATTCGAATTTGCTCACATTCTCATTCCATGTACCATCCTCATTTCTTACCGGATCAGTCGGGTTTCTACGAGTTGCCTGGCCATATACCCAACCTCTGAAGCTACCCCCACTAGTTGTAGATTCCATCTGGTTTTTCTTACCAAACAAACCGAATTTCAACTTCAACTTATCATCAAACATACGGTGGGTTACCTCAATACGTCCTTGAAAACTTTCGAAATCCGATTTTTTCATGATCCCTTGACGAGAGGCATAGTTCAAGTTGGCAATATAATTAGTCTTTGAATTGCCACCCATCAATGACAAGTTATGAACATGGCTAACCGGTGTACGGCTAATCTCATCAATCCAATCCGTATCAGCCATGGTCCTGGTCAGGATAAAGGGTACGGAACTCATCTGCATTCAGCATATCCACTTTTTGGCTATAAGAGAAGTACTGACGTAGCATTATACTCCACCTGGTTAATATCCACTCCTTTAGCCTGTTTGGTAGTAATTAAAATCACACCATTCATACCGCGCGTACCATAAATAGCGGCAGCAGAACCATCCTTCAGCACGTCCACGCTCTCCACATCTTCGGGAGCCACTGTACCGAGTTCTCCCGGAATTCCGTCAATCAATACCAAAGGAGCTGTATTAGCTCCACCAATGGTATTTGTACCACGAAGACGTATCTGAGTACTTCCCGTCGGGTCACCGTTAGGATTGGTAATGGCCAAACCGGCTACTTTTCCTTGAATCAGCTGTCCCACATCTTTCACGGCTCCTTTTACAAAGTTGTCGGCTTTCACACTAGCTACAGAACTGGTCACATCACCTTTACGCTGTGTACCGTAACCAATCACCACCACTTCATCCAAGGTCTTGGTATCCTCCTTTAAAACAATCTCTAATGAATTCTTTCCTGCTGTCGGGACTTCCTGAGTGACATAGCCAATATAAGAAATAACCAACACACTCTTTGCCGGAACATCCAACATAAAGTTTCCATCAAAATCGGTAATGGTTCCCATGGTATTATTGCCTTTTACAACAACACTGGCTCCTATGACAGGCTCGCCGGAAGAATCTTTCACCTTACCCGTCACTTTTTGCTGGGCTAAGGCCGTTAATGAAAAGCTTAACAGAGTAAGCAACAAAAACAAATGTTTCATTCTATATTAAATTTAAAGTTATACATACCTTTACTGCGGGAATGAATGAAGAAGATGTGTTTTTCTCCCCGTAAAAGGTTGTGGCAAAAGAATGAAATAGGAAATAGAAATACAGGTGAAGAACCATGCTAACAGGGGATACAAATAGCTCTAGCTATAACTTGACGCATTTGTACCCCCTATTTGCAACAATTAAAGGACAGGAAGATGTTTATTCTTCGTGTTGTGATTTCTGGAACTCACTGGGAGTCATTCCAAATTCCTCCTTAAAGCAAGTGGTGAAATACTTCCGATTAAAATACCCCAACGTAGCGGCAACCTCTGTTACACTTTTGTCTTTATCTTCCAACATGTGTCTGGCATGCTTCATCTTGATGTTCCGGATAAAATCCAATGGAGTTCGGCCTGTTATGGCTTTCAATTTACGGGTCAAAGTAGAACGGGACATATTCATGGCATCAGCTAGAGCTGTCACATCAAAATCAGGCTCAGTAAGGTTATCTTCCACGGCTTTTACCGCTTTCTCCAATAGAAGTTTGTCCAGTTGTACAAACTCAGGTTCAGGCAAATTCACCTTACTATCCAAATAAATACGCATTTTAATCATCTCCTTGCTGTCCGCCCACATTTCATTATTCTTACGGTCCACGCGCTTCAGATAAAGATACAGACTATAACCGGATACACCCATCACTATCAATACATAGAACAAATACGCCCACCAAGTTTCATAAAAAGCAGGAAGGCGTCGGATAGTCAGTTCAGTTACCTCTTTACTCCAAAGACCATTTTCATCCGTCGCTTTCACCTGAAAAGTATAAGTGCCTTACTCAGATGATTATAAAAAGCCGAGTTTTTTCCACCTTCCACATATACCCACGCTTTGTCCACTCCTATCAACCGATAAGCATAGCGTATTTTTGAAGCATAACGGTGGTTAAGAGAAGAAAAACTAATTTCCAAATTCTGATCATCGGGATGCAATTCTATCCGGTTAATGGAATTGCTACTCTTTCTATCTCCGAATATCAATGATTCTCCTTGCAACTTTATATCAGTTATCTTGGTCTTCACTGCACTAGCCTTTCTTTCCAACCCGTTTGATGGAGTAACCATGCAAATACCCGGAATGCCGCCCCAATAAATATTGCCATCTTTTGCTTGACAAACAGCAGTGGGAAGAAAGCGACGCAACAAGATAGAACCATCCGTGGTAAGATAGGTGCGGAACGAGCCGTTACGAGGATTAAATTCTATCAGTTTCTGGTTTGTATCAATCCAAATATGATTATATGCATCAGCCACTATTTGATTCACCTGATTACCGTTCATACCGCAAGCCTCATTATAACTGACCAACTTATTCTCTGAAGGATCATAAGAATAGACTCCTCCGTCACAAGTTCCCAACCACAAAATCCAATCGGGAGCAATAGACAGACAAGAGAAATTCTTGTCCAATTTAAAAGAACGAAGTTTTTCATCCGCCGTTGTCTGAAACAAACCGTTGTCTTGAGTACAAATCCATATCAGCCCTTCCTTATTCTCCACGATTCCCATCACATGCCCCACATCGGATAAACCTGTTTAATTCTTTTCTGACGGACATCATAACTGCAAAGTCCTTTGTTCAAGCCTATCCACAAGATCCGTGCGAGTCTTCATACAATTTGGTCACCGTAGCGTCGATTCCACCTGCCCGTTCAAATCAATAAGATCCTCCAGATACATCTCCATACCCTTACGGGTCATACCATAAACCAATCTATTCAAATCTTTTGCCACCCAAATACCGTTATTAATACGTGCTCGAGCCATCTCTCGTCCGTTATCCAAAGACAACGAAACAAGCTCGGGAAAATCCGAATAGATTTTCACTTTATCCTGCTTCAAGTCATATAACACCAACCGGTTCTTTCTTGCATCATCCACATCATACCGTCTCCGTCATCACACAAAGCCATTACAGCCGGACTGCGGTTTACTCTGTCCGCCAAAGCGGGTAAGGCATAATCCTTGGTCATATTATCCATCAGATGTACAATGAAACTAGGACGGTCAAAGGCCGACACCCATAGACATCCCCTCCCTTTCAGAACTTCTACCAACATATGATTAACAGGCAGAAGCCCTGTCTGGAATTTCAATTGTTTTAACGTCTTATCCGGTTGTATTTGTAAGGACATGAAATCGTGCCCGGTGGTTAACCAGATATACCCCAGTTTATCATCCTGTACCAGACTAAGGATGACCCCATCCTCCTCACCGGCAGCATTGACCGGTATTTCAGAATATACAAACATAGAATCTTCAGGAGCCGAAGGGTCAAAACGCACCACACCATCCCCCCAGGTTGCCAACCAGAAGTAGTCCTGTTCATTATCCTGAACCATCACCGTAGGATTTTGTCTTCTCATCTTATCAGGATAAGGAACGAACTCGTCTTTTTCTTTGTCCAAATGATATACCCGGCCATTCCACACAGAAATAATAATCTCATGGTTGCGGCTCTCACAAAATCCGGAAATAGTAGTTCTTCCGTACTTATTCCGGAGGGGATACTCTTTGACCAACTGTCCGTTGATGTCATATTTGGCCAATATAGAACGATAGCTCAGCCACATATAGCCGTCACTGGTAGCATATAGATACATCACCGGAATATTCTTCAAACGCTCCCGGTCCATAGGATGTACACTGTAGTCCGATTTATCAAGAATATACACCCCTTTGTCTGTACCGAACCATATATTCCCCTTCTTATCCTCAGCGATACACTCCACCAAATTGTCCTCTAATAATCCCGGAGTTTCAATGTCCGAACGAAACACTTTCACATGATAACCGTCAT
>ENA-OQCX01001201-OQCX01001201.1-human-gut-metagenome-genome-assembly--contig:-NODE-1201-length-12463-cov-1.693012_pt1 | contig 12463 bp, 17 predicted proteins | sample MGYA00242762_ERZ504587 | MGnify/ENA primary metagenome ERZ504587 (study PRJEB26092, sample SAMD00036337) | human gut metagenome | host: Homo sapiens | study: EMG produced TPA metagenomics assembly of...
AACGTGTTTGAGGCGAACGCCGAGTTTGAGCGTAGTTCCTTTGCTTTTAGGTGATTCTGACTCTCTTAGTGTTTCTTATGGTATGGAACCTGAACAAGAAGCCTTATCTATTGTTTCCTTCAAGGACTGAGAGGACGCTTCCCCGTTCATAAATTAAATCCCGAATAAATCTATGCATCGAAGTCTACTTCAAATGTACCTTCCGGTGTCTTCATCGTCAGAACTCCCAGATTAAAATCCTCATCCCGAATCGTAATATGATACTCAAATACCACATCTTCTTCAAATTTTGACAATAATAAATACGTCCCGTTTTCTTTTCCATCGATCTGATCACAGATATCATCATATACATCTGCCCCCGAGATTGGTCTCGGATATCCGGATGCCTTTATTTTTTTTTCAATCAATTCATATAATTCATTCATTTTCTTTCTCCTTTAATCTTCCTGATTATTATTTGTTTTGATCTCATACTCTATTGATTCATAATAATGGTTAAATCACTTTATATCTTAACCATCTTCTGCTATGGAATCTCCATGTAAATATTACTGCACGTACCGTCCAGTCGGCAAACATTCCGATCCAGACACCCATCGTTCCAAATTCCAGAAACCGGATCAGTATCACGCACAGACAGAACCTGCACAGCCACATTGTAATACAGGATGCAGCCATTGAAAATTTCACATCTCCTGCCGCACGAAGTCCATATGCCGGAATAAATGCCAGCGTCCATACAATCGGCTTCACAATCGTAATCCAGATTACCATATGGAAACACATCTTTGCACTTGCAGCTCCATGCCGCCAAGAACTGTTACAGGTCCGGTCAATGCAAATACCAGCAAGCAGCTTACAATGATTGCCACTTCTGCGATCACGCTTAATTTTTTTATGTAATAGACCGCCTCATCTTTTCTGTCCGCTCCCATACACTGACCTACAATTGTCATCAACCCTACACCAATTCCGATTGCCGCCATTCCATTCAGATTCTCCAGAATATTTGTCATTGCCTGTGCTGCGATTGCTGTTGTACCTAATGTTGATACGGTAGACTGTATCGCCAGTTTCCCAAGCTGGAACATACTGTTTTCCACACCGGACGGAATTCCGATTCCGAGTATTCTCCGGATCATTGCCCAGTCCGGACGGATTTTCAGGTAAGCTCTTACCACGATTGGCTGCCGGTCTTTTCTTAATTGAATCAATACTACCACTGCACAGAATATACGGGAAACCAGTGTAGAGATTGCCGCACCCGCAACTCCCATATGGAAAATCCAGATCATAATTGCATTTCCAACAATATTCATCGCATTCGATATCATGGAAATGAGCATTGGACCCTTCGTATTCTCCTGCGCACGAAAAATGGATGCCGCCGAATCATATGCCGCTATGAACGGAAATGAAATAGCTGTATAAAAGAAATATGTCTCTGAGGCTCTCATAACGTCAGCTTCTACTGAACCAAAAATCAGGCGCAAAAGCGGTTTCTTAAATCCAAGACATAACACACTGACTGCGATCGAGATGGCCGTGATGATGAATAACACCTGTCTTGCAGATTCATTCGCCATCTTTTTATTCTGTTGTCCGATATACTGTGAACAGACAATTGCTCCTCCTGCTGCCAGTGCCGAAAATGCCTGTATCACAAGAATATTGATAGAGTCCACCAGCGATACTGCCGAGATAGCTGCAGATCCAATATTACTTACCATCATCGTATCTGCCGTTCCCATAATTGAATTCAATAACTGTTCCAGAACGACCGGTATCAGAATACCGGCGATCATTTTATTTGAAAACATATGCTGTTGTTTCACTTTTTCTGCTCCATAATATGAATGATTTCTTTATCCGTCTGCGCCATCCCCTGATTACCGATCTGTGCCATATGACGGATACAGTCTTCCGGTGTCTCTGCACAGATACCGTCACTCACACGAAGCGGCGCATCATGAACGGCCGTCAGCGCACAAAGCAGGGCTGCTGATGATCCTGTTGCAACCTTCATTGCACAGCCGACCTTTCCGCCGTCACAGATCATTCCCGTTACCGTCCCGGACATATTTCGCACCGCATACCCAAGCTGTTCGTCACTGCCTCCCAGCAGGTAAGCAATTCCTACGGATGCAGCCGTTGATGATGCCATGACACAGGAGCACATCGGTGACAGCTTTCCTATATAAGCATTGATATAACGGTTCACCAGGTGAGCAATTGCAAGCGCACGCACCTTTTTCTCCATTGACACTTCCAATGCGTCTGCTGCTTCACTGACCGGCAGGATCACTACCAGACCTTTTGTTCCCGCACCGGAACTGCTCATCGTCGGCAGCGGACAGCCGTCCAGACGGCTCTCGGCTGCCGAACTTACTTTCAGCATAATTCTGGTCAGCAGATCATTCTTCAACACCTCTGAACCTTTTTCACTCCGAAGCGTATCTGCAATTCCTACTCCGACTTTCTTATCTTCGGAATAAGCTGCCAGTCTTTCATTCATTTCCACTCCATCCATCAGGAAATGTAATTCTTCCTCTGAAGCTGTATCTGCAACCTGGCGGATCTGTGCAATTGTCATCTGTTTCAACGCCTCAATCAGAGCATTATCTGATGCCTGTCCGTTTTCCTGATTTTTTTCATATATAATCTTTCCATTTTTCTCCAGATATACAAGATTCGTATGTGTTCCTCTGATGACCGATGTGATCATATCTGCTTCTGTCTTGATCTTACATTTCACATACAATCCCTGCCCATGCTCTTTAATCTTCACGGATACAGCAGCCATACCGCACAGTTCTTTCATCTGTTCCAGAATTTCCGGTGTGATATCTTCCAGAAGTTCCAGCCCTTTTTCCGGATTCTTAAGATATGCTCCCAGTGCTGCTGCATATGGAAGTCCTACATAATCACAGCCTGGGATTCCTGCCGACATTCCATTTTTATAGATTCCTGCATTTACTTCCACTTCTATCGAGCAGATCTTATTTTCCGTCATTTTCCCTGCATTTGCTGCGCACAGTGCTACACATACCGGTTCCGTGCAGCCAAGTGCCGGAACTACGTCATTCTTTAAAAGTGTAATCATTTCTTCTTTTTTTAACATATCTCTTCCCCAAACTTTTTATTTCGACCAGGTTGGTTCTTCCTCTCCTGTATAGGCAAATCTGCCGTCATTCTTTTCTTCCAGTGCTTTGATCATATGATAGGTATATTCATTATATGGTGTTGGAATCCCCAGTTTCTTTTCCCATACGCATCAGCGCTCCGGAAAACATATCGATCTCCGTATGACGTCCTGCATCCAGATCCTGTAATGTGGAATAACGGGCCTTTGGCGGAACCGCACTTCCCCGTCCGGACATTCTGTCCGCTTTACTGATGTCAATTCCTTTCGCTTCTGCAATTGCTTCCAGTTCTTTTTTTAAACCATTCTGAATTGCTTTCATATGTTCACTGTCCCGGTAACAGCCAACACCTGCTCCCAGGATTGCCTGTGGCAGATTATTGCAGACATTCAGACGAAATTTACACCACACTTCTTCTATTGCATATTCCGTTGAGCGGTAATGGATTCCCGTACCGGCAAACAGTTCTTTCACCGCCTTTACCCTTTCACTTTCGTATGGGGCTTCATATTCACCGAAGATGATCACATGTGTCTCTGGATCGAAATGATATCCGTCCGCTTCTCTGTGTGACGCTACTTTAATCACAGCCGGAAGAATGTGTGACTTTCCAATCTGTTCTGCGATGATCTCTTCGCTGTCCACGCCATTCATCAGGCTCATTACACTGGTATCTTTTCCAACTATTTTTCGGATGCCTTCCAATGCTCCCGGTAATGCACCGTATTTTAACGAAACGATCAGGAAATCCACATTTTCTGCTTCCTCTGGTGTCCACACCTCCGGATGATAGACCTTTCCGTTGATCGCACAGCCCTGACGGCTCAGTCTTTCCTTTCTCTCTCCTTCGGCGATCACGCCAAGCTTTATATCTTCACGGTCCGCAAGTCCCCAGATCACATAGGAACCTACCGCACCTGCACCTAATACTGCAACTGATGTTATCTTCATGATTCTTGTCCTTTCATGTTCTGTCTCTGTTAATCCTCAGAATCGACCGCCAACAACTTCTCTTGCATACTTTTGTATCTACATGACCTGCCACTGGCAGCTCCTTACGAACACATGGCGATACCCCAAAAATGGCTGCAATCAGCTCCCTGACTGCAACCATTTTATCACATTTTTTATACTTCGGTAGGATTATTTCAATTTTCCGTATTCTTCATCGGATACTGCCTCGCACCATTCATTGGAAGTCTCTTCTCTCGATCAGTAACTGTGTATCGTAACGATATGCGAACTGATCATCTTCTGCATCAATTGATTGAACTCCCATCTTTCTTATCTCCGTTATCATTCCAAAATTCTTTACATCGGTGTTCCTACTTCGATCAGATTGCCATCTGGATCATAGAAACGGACCACCTTCTGCCCCCAGCTGTGTGTCATCAGCCGGTTGACATACCTAACATTAGGATACAACTTTTCAAGCTTTCTGGCAAATGCTTCGATATCCGGTTCTTCGAAATATAACTCACTGGCATGATTTTCCGGAATAATATCCTTATTCAGAACTTCTTTCCATATCTTTTCGTCCTGAAGTACCAGGCCTTCCGTTAATATCACATTGCCGTCATTGTCAAGAATTGTATTCAGTCCGAACAGATCATGATAGAATTGTTTGGAATGTTCGATATCTTTTACAACAATTAATATATTTTTTAATCGCATTTCTTTTCTCCATTATGCATTGACTTTTCCCGGATTTCATTTTCCCTGAGCTTTATTTTATCCAGACTTTATTTTCCCTGCTCTGCCAGATATTCTTCTGTCAAAGCTACGGCATCTGCGATACACTGTGGACAACTGCAGAGAACTTTTCCTGTCTCCACACCTTTTAACTCCCGGCAGATGCAGGAACCATTTTTTCTCTTTGAATTTTTCTACTTTGCTTCGGATCTTCTTATATGTTATCCCCTTTGGTTCTGGATCCTTCTTCTGTGCCTCCCTGACTGTTATCAAGGCCGATGATCATTGCCATTCCAGACAATGCACCACACATCTCCATCACGCCCATACCCAGACCAAAACCTTCTGCGATACGAAACATATCGTCTTCACTGATTCCGAATTCTTTGCAAAATGTACAGGCTACTGCCTGGGCGCAGTTGCATCCTCTCTGGTGTAATTCTGCTGCATGTTCTGCTTTTGTACTCATATTTCTCTGATCTCCTTTTTGCTTCATTTACTTCCAATATTATTATTTCATAATCAGATTCAACACACCTGTTGACTGCAGGAACAGAATCACCATAATAACCGGCATAATATAACGCATCATCACATTATATAACTTTTTACGTTTGAATTTCTCGCCATTCAGTTCCATTTCCTCTGCAATCCATGACGGCTTCATGATCCAGCCGATCAAGATTGCTGATAACAGCGAAATAAACGGCATCATAAAGCTGTTACTGATATAGTCCATGATATCCAGAAGCTGTCCTGTACTTCCGTTTGGAAGTGCAACTTCTACATAGAAGATGCTGTATCCAAGTGCGATCACTGCTGTTGCGATAAGGTAGATCACCGATAACACTCTGGTCGTCTTCTTACGCTCTGTGTGAAATAATTCCATACAGTTTGCAGTGATTGATTCCAGTACCGAAATGCAGGATGTCAATGCGGCAAATCCTGCCAGTACAAAGAACAGAATTCCGATCACACGTCCGACCGTTCCCATACTGTAGAATACCTTTGGCAATGATACAAACATCAGTCCCGGTCCCGCTGACATTCCGTCCAAACCGGAGAATACGAATACTGCTGGGATGATCATAACACCGGCAAGGAATGCAACTCCGGTATCCATAATCTCAATCTGTGATACTGCCTTATTCAGATCTACATCTTTCTTAACATATGAGCCATATGTAATCATAATTCCCATTGATACACTCAGAGAGAAGAACAGCTGGCTCATTGCGTCCAGTGTAATCTGCAGGAAGCGGCCAACCGTAATTCCTGTCAGATCCGGTTTCATATACACCTTAAGCCCCTGCAATCCGGTACGTACCGTTCCATCATCCAGCGTAGTCTTCAATGTAAGTGAGAAAATTGCAATTCCGATTACCATAATCAGCAGAACCGGCATGATAAATTTCGAAACCCGTTCGATTCCCTCTTCTACACCGTTATATACGATCAATGCTGTCAGCAGCATAAAGATCAATCCATACCACACCGACGATGGTGAAGAAATGAATGCGGTAAAGCAGTCATCTGCTACTGCCTGCTTTCCTGAACTTGTAAGATAGATCACGATATATCTTAAGATCCATCCACCAATCACCGCATAATAAGTCATGATCAATACTGGAACCAGGAATGTGATCACTCCAAGAAATTTCCATTTTTTCTCATTGATTCATAGGCATAGATTGCGCTTTTTCCCGTCTTGCGGCCAATTGCTATATCTGTAGTCAGTAACACAAAACCAACCGTCAATACCAGCGCAAGATAGATGATCAGGAAAAGTCCTCCCCCGTCTTTTGCTGCCAGATATGGAAAACGCCAGAGGTTTCCCACGCCGACTGCGCTTCCGGCAGCTGCAAATACAAATCCAATCTGCCCGCTAAAGCTATTTTTTTGTTTCATACTCTTTTTTTCCTCTCGTTTTTGTTAATACTTCAATATTTTACCATTAATTCATTTAAAATAAAACAAGAAATTTTATAATCAATCCGCCTCCCTGTCACTGATCTTTCGCATCTGAATATACTATAAAGCATAGAATATATTTCCCCGGGAGGATCTTATGAAAAAGCGTATCACCGCTCTTCTTCTACTTTTTACACTATCCGTCACTTCACTTTTGGCATGCACATCCGCTGATAAACCGGAATCTGCGACAGGCAAAACATCAAAAACTTCAAAATCTATCAATGATAAAAAGACGGATCTGACTCCTGTCACACTGAATGAAGTCGCTCATTCTATCTTTTATGCACCGATGTATGTTGCAATGGAAAAGAATTATTTTGAGAAGGAAGGAATCGACCTTTCGCTCGTGACCGGTTTTGGTGCCGACAAGACCATGACTGCTGTCCTTTCCGGAACAGCCGACATCGGATTTATGGGATCAGAGGCTTCCATTTATACTTATAATGAAGGGGCTCATGATTATGTCGTAAACTTTGCACAGCTCACTCAGCGTGCCGGAAACTTTCTGGTTGCCAGAGATGATATCAAAAATTTTAAATGGGAAGATCTGAAAGGCAAGAAAGTCATTGGCGGGCGAAAAGGTGGCATGCCTGAAATGGTATTTGAATATATCTTAAAGCAGAACCATATTGACCCAGCCTCTGATCTTACGATTGACCAGAACATTGATTTCGGTTCTACAGCTGCAGCCTTTTCTGAAGAAAAGGCTGACTATGACTTACAGTAGAATTTGAACCAGGCGCAACCAACCTTGAAAAGCAAGGAAAAGGATATGTGGTAGCTTCTCTCGGAACTGACAGCGGATATGTCCCATACACTGCATTCTCTGCAAAGAAAAGTTACATCTCCCAACATCCGGAAATCATTCAGGGATTTACCAATGCTCTGCAAAAAGGTATGAATTATGTGGCATCTCACACTCCGGAAGAAATTGCTCAGGTAATTGCGCCTCAGTTCAAAGAGACAACACCGGATACCATTACAACCATCGTATCCCGTTACTATAAACAGGACACATGGAAGAAGGATCTAATCTTCCGTCAGGAAAGTTTTGATCTTCTTCAGGATATTTTAGAAGATGCCGGAGAACTAAAAAAACGTGCTCCGTATAAGAATCTTGTAACGACAATTTATGCCGAAAAATCCGCAAAAGCAGTCAAAGATACAACGCTTTCACATTAACAATAAAAAATAATGTTGCAAACATTTCTTTGGTTTGCAACATTATTTTTTGACTCTGTCTTCTCCTATACCATCGCTGTATCCAAATGCTCTTTCACATAACCACTGACTTTATCTCTCGGCATCTCCATCACCACCGCCAGTTCCCCATACAGGAACTTTTCAGCACTGGACATATATCTCTCATCGATATTAATCGTCTTTTTCCCTGCCTGGATTCTTTCTTTATTTCTCCCATAAGATGTCTTGATCAATGAAACCCATTCTCTGCACTGATTGTGTAATAACGCATTTTTGTACATTGCTTCCCGCTGCTTTTCATTCGTCACACCGATTGTATCAATCTCCGACATCTCTTTGATCAGATTCTCTGCTTCTTCTTTTGTAATTAACTGTCTGATCTGCTCCCTCTTGTTGTCAACCGGTGTATATACCGTTCCGGCTGCATCATATACCGGTTTTAACGTATAATACTCTTTATCCGAACTGCCCATATCAATCTTTCCAATATTTACCACTTCACAGACGCCCTCCTTATAATGCGCCACATAATCTCCTATTCTGAACATTTCTGCCTCCTGTTCTTAACACTTCTCTCATGGTAACTTCTGCAGACGTATGACAACGCTAAAAGGGCGCACAATCCGAAGTTATATCGAACTGCACGCCAACTTTTCTGGTATCGTATTATGAAATTTGTAAACGCGCTGACATAAACTCTTGATATAGCTATTATAACATAACTCTTGATATCAGTGTCAACCAACGTGAAATTTTTTATGCATTTCTTCTTTAAATTCTTTTCTTTTGAACATGATAAGTCCAATCATCAGCAGAAAACTACAGCCGATACAGATGACAGACGGAGTTCTGTAGCGGATCACCCCTGTCATGAGCAGTACAAACGGCAGTATCATCGAATATACCGACGCCATTACATAATATATCATATACTCTCTTGGTGATAATGACCGTATTCGGGATATGATCAGCATTACAATCTGGATCAATAGGCAGATATTCGGGATTCCGATATTTACCGACCATCCCCTCCATCCGGTTCCCAGATCCCATAACACGCAAATACCTGACATGATCAGAAGCTGCCACGCCGCATTCTTCAACAAATTGAAACGCTTCACATACCCAACTGCCATCGTAAACCACATCGTTGCACAGCCGGCCGCCACAAATACCGACCAGTGTACCCCGGGGGATATGATGATATCTGTCATCATACTGATCACAATTGCTGCAATACAGCAGAATGTAAATATCTGCAACACTTCTTCCCTTCGTAATTTGCTTTTGCATCCTTCGGAAAATCTGCTTCTGTAACCGTGACCTGTACGCCGAGTTCTTTCAATATCCGGTAAAAATTCCGCTGGATATTCGTACTGTCATATCTTGATGTAAAACTGAGTGAAAGTGTATCCTTAAAAGAACAGATGCATAATTCCGTCCGGTTCGTGCTGGTATACACTCCGAATTTTTCAATATAGTCCGCATAATCTTCCGGCATCTTTACTACACTCATATTAGAAAGCACAGCCGTCACTTCCTGCTCTGCCATCTTGGCCCCTGCACGGATACAACGGTTCTTAAGTTCCAAAGGTGCCCACTTTAAAATTTTATGCTTTTCTATTGCGATCAATTCATTCATCTGGCCTGCCACATGTTCTTTAGACAGATTCTCCCGAAAATATATCTTAACTGTTTCCAGTACATCTTCAAACGAATCTTTCCCTTCTCCAAACTGATACCCCGGTTCTATATAACCAAAGAAATTCAGCATCGAATCGGATGGGAATATCTTTCTTAAATTCACCGGAACCATCAGTATGACCGGCTTTTTTTCCTGCATCCGGCTCATTTCCTCATGAATTGCACATATGAATGCCGTCGTTAAAAGCACTGACATGGATACTCCCTTTTCCCTGCTGATACCCAGAAGTTCTTTTACCGGCACAGTTGCCTCCTTGACCTGCAGTTCTTCGTATCCCTTTCCGTTCTTTTTAATCTGAAATGCCTTGATCTTCTTCTTTTTCTTTCTTGGAAAATCTGGATCGTAATAACGGCTGAAGCTGTCATCCTCCTGATCCTTTACCGTCAGATACTGATCTGATAATTCAACCGGTTCAAGTTCATCCTTATGAACCAGATGCAGATAATTCTTCACCAGTTCCCGCAAGAATTCCGTCGCGCCGGTTCCATCAGTCAGTGCATGAAATACTTCAAAATTAATCCGTTTTTTATAATAGGTCACTTCGAATAGAGCGTCTTTTTATCCCGTACATACAGACTGCTGCATGGTTCTTTATATTCTTTTCTTACTATCGGTCTTAATTCGCTTTTCTCCAGATAGTGCCAGAACAAGCCTTTTCTCATGACCGACAGGAATACCGGATATTTCTCAATTGTCTGATCCAGTGCCTCCTGCAGGACATTTTCTTCCACTTCTTCCTTCAGTTCACAATAGAACCGGAATACTCTGGTATCTTTCGGACTGCTGGCAGCAGAAAATAACTTTGCTGCATTATCCAGACTTCTCCAGTAAGCACGTTTTTGTTCAAACACTGCTTTTCCCCCTTCTCTCTCCCGCTGCTATTCACCATCCGCCGGATTGACATTCTTTTCGCTTTCCTTCTGTCCATAGCTGTCAAGAAAGCGGTTAATAATCGCGAAGCTCTCCTGCACATGGTAATATTTTACCCCCAGTGCAAAAAATCCGTGAAGTGCATCCTGAATCCGGTGAATCTCCACTTGATTTCCGGCTTCTTTCAGACGCCTTCCATACTCTTCCCCTTCATCTCTGAGCGGATCACATTCTGCTGTTAAGATCAATGTATCCGGCTGGTTACTGTAATCCGTTTCCATCAGAGGTGCAAGATATTTACTCCTCTTATCTTCTTCTGCCGAAGCATAAAAATTAATATAATCTCATCTTTCCAGCTGTCAGAAGATACTCTGTTCCATAGCGTCTGACTGACAGATACGGGGAATTCTCACTGTAATCATTATTCACTGCCGGATAGATCAGAATCTGTCTCTTTGGCAGAAATTCTCCCTGATCTCTTGCCATCAGTGAAACAGCTGCTGCCAGATTCCCGCCTGCGCTGTCCCCGATCAAAGTGATCTTGTCCGGATCTGTATTCAAAATGAACCGGTTCGTAAACATAGCCTTTGCCGCCATATAACAGTCATAGAAACCTGTCGGAAATGGATATTCCGGTGCCAGCCTGTACTCTACCGATACAACAATATGATTTGTTGCCGATGCCAGACGGGCACAGATTCTCTCATAATTGTCAATACTTTCCGTTACCCATCCGCCTCCGTGAAAGAACAACAATGCCGGGAGATCATCTTCCATCTTCTCTCCCGGAAGGAATATCCTCACCGGAATCTGATGATCACCGTTATAAATCTTATAATCAATCGTCTTATAAAAGATTTTCATTGGATCGATTGCCTTTAAATTTGCCAGATGCCTCGAGGCTTCTACTTCAATGCCGTCAAAAGATAGAGCTTTCAATACTCTTCTCATGGATTTATTAATCGCCATACTACTTCCTTTACCTGTAACTTTTCTTTCTGATTTTCCTTATCTGATATATCCTTCTTCATACGCTTTTGCCTTATTAAATGCATATAATTCTGCAAATGTCGCCTCCCTGTACGGATTTACATAGAATATCCCAACGATTCCACAGGTAATTGCAGACAGTAATATCCATCCGATAAATGACAAATCCAGAATAAATGTTTCCATCTTCTGCCCGTCCATCATACGCTTACTGATCTGAAATGCTTCTTTTCTGTCCATTCCCGGATTCTCTGCAAGAATGTAAGGGATCATCAGATATTCATAATGTTTTACAATTCCCGGAATAACGAAAAGCAGCGTCCACAAAGATGTAAACAGATTTTTCAGGAACATCGCCAGCACAACATTCACATAATTTCCGGAACGGAATGCATCAAATATGGTTCCGACTGTTGGATTCTCTGTCTTATTGAGAACAAAGAACCTTTTTCCGCCTACTTCCAGAAGACTTCCCACAAATATCTCCAGTGCCAGAATTATGAGAGTCACTATAATTGCTGTCATTGTAATCGCCAATCCGGCAAACGGATATCCAAATCCATCTGTTCCATACAAACTGTCTGCGAAGCACTGCCTCCGGCTCTTCCTCCATTCACACCACTTAATCCTGTGATAATTCCCATGATCACGGCTACAGCGACACATGACCAGTAATTCTTTTTAAATGCAATCCTACCATTTGTTTTCAGTCTGTCTCTTGTCCAACTCATATCATATCCTCCTTGTCTATTCTTTTGTTATGTCTGCATTCTGAATCTTTTCATTCAGATCATTCAGATATACAACCGTTCCATCTTTTCATCCATTTCATTCCCTGCCTCTTCCTTTTTACTCCATTTGAGTTCCCGTAATTTCACTGAAT
>ENA-OQCX01001202-OQCX01001202.1-human-gut-metagenome-genome-assembly--contig:-NODE-1202-length-12453-cov-2.669641_pt1 | contig 12453 bp, 30 predicted proteins | sample MGYA00242762_ERZ504587 | MGnify/ENA primary metagenome ERZ504587 (study PRJEB26092, sample SAMD00036337) | human gut metagenome | host: Homo sapiens | study: EMG produced TPA metagenomics assembly of...
AGCAAATCATCAAGCTCCGTGAGCGATTTCTTACCGAAGTTTCTGAACTTCAACAGATCTGTCTTGTTGAACTGTACCAAGTCACCCAATGTTTCCACATCGGCAGCTTTCAAGCAGTTCAAGGCACGAACTGAGAGGTCCATATCAACAAGCTTAGTCTTAAGCAGCTGGCGCATGTGCAATACTTCTTCATCAAATTCTTCATTGCCGTCCACATCGGATGTTTCAAGAGTAATCTTTTCATCAGAGAACAACATGAATGATAAATCAATATTTTAGCGGCTTCTTTCAAAGCTTCCTTCGGGTGAATGGAACCATCGGTAGTAATTTCCAATACCAGCTTTTCGTAGTCAGTCTTCTGTTCAACACGGAAGTTTTCCACCTGATATTTTACATTACGTATCGGTGTGTAAATAGAATCGATAGGAATTACGTTCACATCGGTGCAATATTCGCGGTTTTCGTCGGCCGGAACATACCCTCTACCTTTATTAATGGTAATGTCCATCTGCATTGTTGCTTTTGAATCTAAATGGCAAATAACCAATTCAGGATTTAACACTTCAAATCCAGTCAAATACTTACTTATATCACCTGCCTTAAATTCACTAGAATTCTCAACGGTAATGCTTACCTTTTCATTTTCGAACTCTTCTACTACTTGCTTAAATCTGACTTGCTTCAGATTTAAGATAATGTTGGTCACGTCTTCTTTAACACCGGGTACAGATGCGAACTCATGTTCTACACCTTCGATCTTAATCGTGTTGATTGCAAATCCTTCCAATGAAGAAAGAAGAATACGGCGTAAAGCATTACCTACGGTAATACCGAAACCGGGTTCGAGTGGACGGAACTCAAATTTTCCAAATCTGGAGTCCGCTTCCAACATTAATACTTTATCAGGTTTTTGAAATGCTAATATCGCCATGAAATTAATTATTATTTAGAGTACAATTCAACGATCAAGTGTTCTTTAATGTTTTCAGGAATGTCTGCTCTTTCAGGTATATGTAACAACTTACCTACCTTAGAACTTTCATCCCACTCCAACCAAGGATATTTGCTGTGATTGAATCCTGCAAGTGAATTAGCAATCACTTCCAAAGATTTAGATCTTTCGCGTACACCCACAATCTGACCGGGTTTTACAGAGAATGAAGGAATATTAACTACCTTTCCATCTACTGTAATGTGCTTGTGACTTACTAACTGACGGGCAGCAGCACGAGTCGGAGCAATACCCAAACGGAACACCACGTTGTCAAGACGAGCCTCTAAACTCTGCAACAAGATTTCACCGGTAATACCGTTAGCACTTGCAGCCTTTTCAAACAGGTTACGGAATTGTTTTTCCAATACACCGTAAGTATATTTAGCTTTTTGTTTTTCTGCCAACATGACACCATACTCAGAAGTCTTTCTTCTTCTGTTGTTACCATGTTGTCCGGGAGGATAATTCTTCTTAGATAAAACTTTATCTGCTCCAAAGATTCCTTCACCGAATTTACGGGCAATTCTTGATTTTGGTCCAGTATATCTAGCCATTTCTTTTTCTAATTTAATTGTTACTAATGAACTTAATTTGTTGCAGCCGCGATTACAGAAAGGAAGTGCAATCCATTATTAACAAAATCAAGTTACATATAAAAATAGGTTATCTATTAAACTCTTCTTCTTTTCGGAGGACGACAACCGTTGTGCGGAAGCGGAGTTACATCAATAATTTCAGTAACCTCGATACCAGCTCCGTGAACAGTCTGATAGCAGACTCACGTCCGTTTCCAGGACCCTTTACATAAGCTTTCACCTTTCTCAGGCCAAGATCAAACGCTACCTTAGCGCAATCTTGTGCAGCCATCTGTGCTGCATAAGGAGTGTTCTTCTTAGAACCTCTAAATCCCATCTTACCTGCAGAAGACCATGAGATAATCTGACCTTCACTATTTGCCAGAGATACAATGATGTTGTTGAATGAAGAATGAACATGCAACTGTCCATTAGCGTCAACCTTCACATTTCTCTTCTTAGCTGCGACTGTTTTTTTTGCCATATCAACAATTATTATTTAGTAGCTTTTTTCTTATTTGCAACTGTTTTCTTTCTTCCCTTACGTGTACGAGCGTTGTTCTTAGTGCTCTGGCCACGAACCGGCAGACCAATACGGTGACGTACACCACGATAGCAACCAATATCCATTAATCGCTTAATGTTTAATTGCACTTCTGAACGAAGATCACCTTCTACTTTGTATTCAGCACCAATGATTTCACGAATTTTAGCAGCCTGGTCATCTGTCCAGTCTTTTACTTTCACATCTCTGTCAACACCAGCCTTATCCAAGATTTTTGCTGAACTACTGCGTCCAATACCATATACATAGGTTAACGCAATCTCGCCTCTCTTATTCTGAGGCAAATCTACACCAACTATTCTTATAGCCATATACTAAATTATTTTTTTGCAAAAATAATAAATTATCCTTGACGTTGTTTATACTTAGGATTTTTCTTGTTAATAACATACAAACGGCCATTTCGTCTAACGATTTTGCATTCCGGCGTACGTTTCTTTAATGATGCTCTTACTTTCATATCTTATTTCTTTTTTATTTATATCTAAAAACGATTCTTCCTTTAGATAAGTCATAAGGAGACATCTCTACTCTGACCTTATCCCCGGGTAATATTTTAATGTAATGCATTCTCATCTTGCCAGAGATATGAGCAGTAATCTCATGCCCGTTTTCTAGCTCAACACGAAACATTGCATTAGACAATGCTTCAACTATAACTCCATCTTGTTCTATTGCGGATTGCTTTGCCATATTAAATTGCTTTATCTCCTAATACTTGTTCGACATATTCAAATGAGGACAAATATCTGCCTTCCCAACTCCTATTGCAACTGTATGCTCAAAGTGAGCGGCACATTTCCTATCGCGTGTACGCACTGTCCATCCATCTCTTTCCATTACTATCTGGCGGGAACCCAATGTTATCATCGGTTCGATGGCAATGCACATACCTTTTTCAACTGAGTGCCGTATCCTCTTTTTCCATAATTGGGTACCTGCGGATCTTCATGCATATCTTTTCCAATACCATGACCTACGAATTCTCTTACCACACCATAGGAATTAGCCTCGCAATGTTGCTGGACAGCAAAACCTATATCACCCAAACGCTTTCCATGAATGGCATTCTCTATACCTAAATATAAAGCTTCTTTTGTTGTCTTCAAAAGTTTCAAGACCTCAGGATCAACTTCTCCTACACAGAAGGTATAAGCTGAATCCCCACAAAACCCATTCATATAAGTACCACAATCAACAGAAACAATATCACCTTCTTTCAAAGGGATATCATTGGGAATACCGTGTACAACCTGATCATTTACCGAAGTACACAAGGTACTGGGAAACGGATCACCATACTGATTGGGAAAACCTTTAAAAGTAGGAACAGCTCCATTATCTCTAATAAACTCTTCAGCACCTTGTCAAGTTCCTTAGTTGTCACACCGGGTTTTATCAATTTAGCAACTTCAGCCAGAGTCCTACCTACAAGTAGGTTACTCTGACGAAGCAGCTCTATCTCATCATCTGTCTTAAGAAATATCATCTCAGACTAATTAATATGCAGCAACATTACCAGCACGCCCCTTGATTCTTCCGGAATTTAACAATCCGTCGTAATGGCGCATCAGCAAATGACTTTCTACCTGTTGGAGTGTATCCAATACAACACCTACAAGAATCAATAAGGATGTACCACCGAAGAACTGGGCGAACTCAGCTTTTACTCCAAAAATACCGGCAAATGCAGGCATGATGGTACAAGAGCAAGAATATAGAACCCGGCAGAGTAATACGAGACATGATCGCATCTATATACTCAGCTGTATTCTTACCTGGTTTTATTCCCGGAATAAAACCATTATTTCTCTTCATATCTTCTGCCATCTGGTTAGGATTAATTGTTATTGCAGTATAGAAGTAGGTAAACACAATAATCAATATTGCAAAAACAAAATTATACCAGAAGCTAGTATGATCTACAAATGCACGTACAATACCACTTGCTGTTGCAGCATTTGAGAAACCTACCAATGTAATAGGGATAAACATGATTGCCTGGGCAAAGATGATAGGCATTACATTCGCAGCATTCACCTTTAAAGGAATATATTGTCTTGCACCACCATATTGTTTGTTTCCTACAATACGTTTCGCATACTGTACGGGAACTTTGCGGACGCCTTGAACCAGCAAATTGCTGCTGCAATAACGAACAACAAAAATACTATTTCCAACAAAAACATGATGATACCACCTGCACCCGGAGAAGCCAGACGAGAAACAAACTCCTGGAATAAAGATTGTGGCAGACGGGCAATAATACCAATCAAAATGATGAATGATATACCATTACCTATCCCCTTATCTGTTATTCTTTCTCCAAGCCACAGAATAAACATACTTCCAGCTGCCAAAATGATGGTAGAAGTAATTATAAAGAATGTCCAATCTAATGAAGCATTAAGTGATGGTCCGGCTTGCATCTTAAGGTTAAGCAAGTATGAGGGAGCTTGGAAAACCAAAATTGCAATTGTCAATATACGAGTATACTGATTGATTTTTCTTCTACCACTTTCACCTTCACGCTGGATTTTCTGAAAGTAGGGAACAGCAATCGCCAAAAGCTGAATTACAATTGATGCCGAGATATATGGCATGATTCCCAATGCAAAAATAGATGCATTGGAAAACGCTCCTCCAGAGAACATGTTTAACAAGGCTAACAAACCTTCACTCGTTTGTTTATGCAACTGAGTTAACATAGCAGGGTTAATACCTGGCAGAACCACGTAAGAACCAAACCTGTAAATTGCAACAAATAATATAGTAATGAGGATCCTTTGTCTCAGATCCTCAATTTTCCATATATTCTTTAATGTTTCAATAGATTTTCTCATTGAATCAGAGTTTTACTGCATTACCACCAACAGCTTCGATTGCAGCTACCGCACTCTTTGAAAAAGCATTAGCTTCCACATCAAGCTTAGTAGTCAAACTACCGTTACCTAGTACTTTTACCAATTGATTAGAAGAAATGAAACCAGCTTCAATAAAGTCATTCATACCTACCTTAGTCAGATTCTTAGCTTCAGCCAATTTCTGAATAGTTTCAAGGTTAATAGCTTTATATTCTACACGGTTAATATTCTTAAAACCAAACTTCGGAACACGACGTTGAAGAGGCATCTGTCCACCTTCAAAACCAATCTTCTTTGAATAACCTGATCTTGATTTAGCACCTTTATGACCTCTTGTAGAAGTACCACCCAAACCAGATCCCGGGCCACGGCCAATTCTTTTTCTAGTCTTTGTAGATCCTTCTGCAGGTTTTTAAATTACTTAAATTCATATCGTAATTAGTTTTTTTATTAACAATGAATTACTTAACGATGGCAACCAGGTGTTTTACCTTTTCAACCATTCCCAGAATAGAAGGAGTTGCTTCGTGCTCAACCACACGATTCATCTTGCGAAGTCCCAGCGCATCGAGTACTCTCTTTTGATCAGCAGGAGCACCAATTCTACTTTTTACTTGTTTAATCTTAATAGTTGACATAATTCCTCCTTATCCTCTAAATACTTTTTCCATACTTACGCCTCTGTTCTGAGCAACCATACGGGCATCTCTCATCTCGCCCAAAGCTAAAATAGTAGCTTTTACCAAGTTGTGCGGATTAGAAGAACCTTTTGACTTAGCCAAAACGTCTGTAACACCCACACTTTCCAAAACAGCACGCATCGCACCACCTGCTACCACACCAGTACCGGTAGAAGCCGGCTTGATGAATACTTCAGCACCACCAAATTTAGCCGACTGTTCATGAGGAACTGTACCTTTCAATACAGGAACACGAGTCAAGTTCTTTTTAGCTGCTTCAACACCTTTAGCAATAGCAGCTGTTACTTCACCTGCTTTACCAAGGCCCCAACCAATAATACCGTCTTCGTTTCCAACAACGACAATTGCAGAGAAGCTGAATGTTCTACCACCCTTTGTTACCTTTGTAACACGGTTGATAGCAACCAATCTGTCTTTTAACTCTATATCGTTAGTTATCTTAACTCTATTATTAACTGCCATAATTGATTAAAATTTAAGTCCACCGTTACGAGCAGCGTCAGCTACTTCTTTTATTCTCCCATGATACAAGTAACCATTACGGTCGAATACGACAGTCGTAATACCAGCTTCCTGAGCCTTCTTGCAATCAGTTCACCAACTTTAGCAGCCTGTTCTTTCTTAGGCATAGCTTCCATTCCCAAAGATGAAGCTGCAGCCAAAGTTCTACCAGACAAGTCATCGATAACTTGAACGTAAATCTGCTTGTTACTTCTAAACACACTCATACGCGGACGTCAGTAGTACCTGAAATCTTATTGCGTACTCTATATTTGATCTTGATTCGTCTTTCTAATTTTGTTGTCATGATAATACAATTTTATGTAAATTATTTAGCACCGGCTGACTTACCAGACTTCTACGAATTTCTTCGCCAACAAACTTAATACCTTTACCTTTATAAGGTTCCGGCTTACGGAAAGAACGTATTTTTGAACAAACCTGACCCAGCAGTTGTTTGTCACAAGATTCCAATATAATAAGAGGGTTCTTATTTCTTTCTGACTTAGTTTCTACCTTGATTTCAGGAGGTAACTGCATAAAGATATTATGAGTATAACCCAAAGCGAAATCAATAATATTACCATTGTTTGAAGCACGGTAACCTACACCGACAAGTTCCAGTTCTTTCTTATAACCTTCAGAAACACCAATAACCATGTTGTTAACCAAAGAACGATACAAGCCATGAAAAGCATGTCTTTGTTTTACGTTATCCAACATCGCGTTTTCGTTTTCTGTCAACATCACATGTCCATCTTCAATTGCAACATTGATAGAAGGATCAACAAATTGGCTAAGTTTCGCCTTTAGGACCTTTTACAGTAACTACATTATCCTTCAGAGTAACTGTTACTCCAGTGGGAATACTAATGGGTAATTTTCCTATTCTTGACATTGCTTATCCTCCTATTAATATACGTAACAAAGAACTTCACCACCGATTTTCAGTTCAGCAGCTTCTTTGTTAGTCATTACACCTTTGGAAGTAGATATTATAGCAATACCTAAACCATTAATAACTCTCGGCATGTCTTTGTAACCCGTATACTTACGTAAACCCGGAGTAGAAACTCTAATAAGCTTCTTAATAGCATTTACTTTGTTTACTGAGTCGTACTTCAAAGCCACTTTGATAGTTCCTTGAGGACCATCTTCTACAAACTTGTAGTTCAGAATGTAGCCTTTGTCGAAAAGGATCTTAGTGATTTCCTTTTTCAAATTTGAGGCAGGCACTTCTACTACTCTGTGCTTTGCACTAATTGCATTTCTCAATCTGGTGAGATAATCTGCGATTGGATCTGTCATATAATAATAAATTAAATTAATCAGGACTACCCTGACAATATTTAAAAATAAAAAGAATTACCAGCTTGCTTTCTTTACGCCCGGAATCAAACCATTAGAAGCCATTTCGCGGAACTGAATTCTTGAAATTCCGAACTGACGAATATAACCTTTAGGACGACCGGTCAATTTACAAACGGTTGTGCAAACGAATAGGATTAGCATTCTTAGGAATAGCCTGTAATTTCTGAGCAGCTTCAAAAGCTTCAGCAGGATCACCTGAGTTGACAATCTTTTTCAACGCAGCACGTTTTTCAGCATATTTGGCTACAAGTTTGGCTCTTTTTACTTCACGAGCTTCATTGATTCTTTTGCCATAATATATTAATCTTTTTTTGAGTTTTTAAACGGTAAACCAAATTCCTTCAACAAAGCATAACCTTCTTCATCTGTCGGAGCAGAAGTTACAAAGGTAATATTCATTCCGAGAATTTTAGTAATACTATCGATATTTATTTCAGGGAAAATGATTTGTTCCTGAATACCCAATGTATAATTACCTCTTCCATCGAACTTGCTTTCGATACCTTTGAAGTCACGAATACGTGGCAAAGCAACACGAACAAGTTTTTCAAGGAACTCATACATTCTTTCACGACGCAAAGTCACCATTACGCCAATCGGCATTTTCTTACGTAACTTAAAGTTAGCGATATCTTTACGTGAAACTGTTGCAACAGCTTTCTGACCAGTAATTGCTGTTAACTCATTAATAGCAACTTCAATAATCTTCTTATCAGCAACAGCCATACCCAATCCTTGATTGATAACAATCTTCTTAAGTACGGGGATCTGCATTGTTGAAGAATATTGGAACTGATTCTTCAATGCAGGCGCAATGCGCTCTGCATATTCTTTCTTAAGGCTAGCAGTATTACTCATTATTTAATCTCCTCTCCTGATTTTTTAGCATAACGAACAAATGTTCTACCATCAGAACTTTCTCTTCTTCCCACACGTGTTGGCTTGCCTGTTTTAGGATCAACCAAATTCAAGTTTGAGATATGTATAGCAGCTTCCTGCTTTACGATACCACCCTGAGGGTTCTTTGCATTAGGTTTGGTACTTTTCGATACCATATTGATACCTTCTACAAGTGCACGTCCTTCTTTAACAAGAACTTTCAGCACACGGCCAGTTTTACCTTTATCTTCACCAGAGTTTACGTAAACTGTATCGCCTTTTTTTATATGTAATTTACTCATTACTTAAATCTTTTACAAAATTAAAGTACTTCAGGTGCAAGTGATACCACTTTCATGTTTGCAGCACGCAACTCTCTTGCAACAGGGCCAAAAATACGACTTCCTCTAATTTCACCTGCATTATTCAACAATACGCAAGCATTATCATCAAAACGAATATAAGAACCATCAGCACGACGGATTTCTTTCTTAGTACGTACAATTAAAGCCTTTGATACTGCACCTTTTTTTAACATCACTAGAGGGGATTACACTCTTGATAGAAACTACAATGACATCCCCTACAGAAGCGTAACGTCTCTTCGTACCGCCTAATACGCGGATACAAAGAGCTTCTTTAGCGCCACTGTTGTCACACACTGTAAGTCTGGATTCTACTTGTATCATAATTACTTAGCTCTTTCAATTATTTCAACCAATCTCCATCTCTTAGTTTTGCTCAAAGGACGAGTTTCCATGATGTGTACTGTATCACCTACATTACATTCATTCTTTTCATCATGAGCATGGTATTTTTTCGTTTTAGAAACGAACTTACCATAAATAGGGTGTTTTTCTTTAAACTTAGCAGCAACAGTAATGGTCTTATCCATCTTATTGCTTACTACAACACCTGTTCTTTCTTTTCTTAAATTTCTAGCTTCCATGAGGACCATTATTATTTGTTAAGTTCTCTCTGATGCAATTCTGCCTTCATACGCGCAATCGTTCTGCGTAACTTTTTAATCTGTGCAGGATTATCCAGCGGAGAGATAGAATGATTTAAAACCATCTGATTGTAATTGGCTACTTCAGCTTCAATTCTTTCTGCCAATTCATTGGTAGCTATTTCTCTAATTTCTGCAATCTTCATAATAAATTAAGCATTTTGATTTTGAGCATCGTAATCACGTCTAACTATAAACTTAGTAGTAACAGGAAGCTTCTGTGCTGCAAGACGCAAAGCTTCTTTAGCTACTTCATAAGGAACACCTTCTGCCTCGATGATAATACGACCCGGAGTAACCGGAGCAACGAAACCTTCAGGAGCACCTTTACCTTTACCCATACGCACATCAGCAGGCTTGCGAGTAATAGGTTTGTCCGGGAAAATACGGATCCAAATCTGTCCTTGACGTTGCATATATCTTGTTACCGCAATACGTGCAGCTTCAATTTGTCTACCTGTAATCCATTTAGTCTCCAAAGATTTAATACCAAATGAGCCGAAAGCCAATTGGTTTCCTCTTTGAGCATTTCCTTTCTGACTGCCCTTCTGCTGTCTTCTGAATTTTGTCTTTTTCGGTTGTAACATAATTCCTAAAATTCAAATCCGTTAGCGATTGTTTTTCTTTCTTTTGAAGTTCTTACCACCGTTATTGTTGCCATTACCACCACGACCACTCTCTTTAGTCTGAGTAAAGTTGGGCGCTAATTCTCTCTTACCATACACTTCACCACGGCAAATCCATACTTTAATACCCAGCAAACCAACTTTAGTCAAAGCTTCTGCATGACAGTAGTCAATATCTGCACGGAAAGTATGCAACGGAGTTCTTCCTTCTTTATACATTTCAGAACGGGCCATTTCTGCTCCATTCAAACGTCCTGAAATCAACACTTTGATACCTTCAGCGCCCATACGCATTGTGTTAGCGATAGCCATCTTGATGGCACGGCGATAGGCAATCTTACCTTCTACCTGACGAGCGATATTATTAGCTACAATAACAGCATCCAACTCAGGTCTCTTCACTTCAAAGATATTGATCTGAATATCTTTGTCCGTGATCTTCTTCAACTCTTCTTTCAGCTTGTCAACTTCCTGACCGCCTTTACCAATGATAATACCCGGACGTGCTGTACAAACCGTAATTGTCACCAATTTCAGTGTACGTTCAATAACAATTCTTGAAACGCTGGCTTTTGCAAGTCTGGCATTCAAATATTTACGGATTTTGCTGTCTTCCAACAAAGCATCACCATAATCATTGCCACCGTACCAATTAGAATCCCATCCTCTGATAATTCCTAAACGGTTGCTTATCGGATTAACTTTCTGTCCCATCTAGTCTTAATTTTGATTATCATTAGTACTCTTAGAATCAACGAACAAAGTCACGTGATTTGAACGTTTACGAATTCTGTAACCTCTTCCCTGCGGAGCCGGACGCATTCTTTTCAGCGTTGCACCACCATCAACATAAATCTTTGTTACAAACAATTCGCCACTTTCTGCCTTACGTTCGTTTTTCTGTTCCCAGTTAGCAATAGCAGAGCGCAACAGTTTTTCCACTCTTGCAGAAGCTTCTTTAGAAGAAAACTTCAAGACACCCAGTGCACGGTTCACTTCCATACCACGGATCATGTCAGCCACGAGACGCATTTTTCGCGGAGAAGTAGGAACATTTTGCAACTTTGCAAAATACATGGTCTTAAGGGCTTCTTTTCTTTTTTCAGCCGATATTTTTTTTCTTGCTCCCATTATTTATTACTTTATTATTTCTTCAGATTATCCTGCTTATTTTTTCTTATTACCTGCATGGCCGCGGAATGTACGTGTCGGTGCAAATTCACCTAATTTGTGTCCTACCATGTTTTCTGTAACGTAAACAGGAATAAATTTATTTCCGTTATGAACTGCAACTGTGTGCCCTACAAAATCAGGCGAGATCATCGAAGCTCTAGCCCAAGTCTTAACGACAACCTTCTTGCCGCTTTCATTCATAGCAAGCACTTTCTTTTCAAGTTTAACGTTAATATATGGACCTTTTTTTAATGAACGACTCATAATTTACTCAATTAATCAGTTATTACTTTCTTCTCTCAATAATATACTTAGAAGACTGTTTTTTCGGAGCTCTTGTCTTCAAGCCCTTAGCATACAAGCCTGTACGTGATCTTGGATGACCTCCTGAAGCGCGTCCTTCACCACCACCCATCGGGTGATCAACAGGATTCATAACAACACCACGGTTGCGAGGACGACGACCCATCCAACGAGTACGACCTGCCTTACCGGAAGATTCCAATCCATGATCAGAGTTACCAACGCTACCAATAGTAGCCTTACAAGCACTAAGTATTTGTCTTACCTCACCTGAAGGCAATTTAATCACACAATACTTGCCTTCTCTTGAAGTTAACTGAGCAAAATTACCAGCTGATCTTACCAAAGCTGCACCTTGGCCCGGACGTAATTCTATATTGTGAATTACAGTACCAACGGGAATGTTTTCAAGCGGAAGTGCGTTACCAATCTCAGGCGCTGCATTCGCTCCAGACACCAATGTGCTACCAACTTGCAATCCATTAGGAGCAATAATATATCTCTTTTCACCATCAGCATAAAACAGCAAAGCAATACGAGCCGAACGATTCGGATCGTATTCTATAGTTTTAACAACTGCGGGTACACCGTCTTTGTTTCTCTTGAAATCAATAAGTCTGTATTTTCTCTTGTGACCACCGCCCATATAGCGCATTGTCATTTTACCAACGTTGTTGCGACCACCTGTTGAGCGCTTTCCAAATACAAGAGACTTTTCTGGTACCGATGCAGTAATCTCTTCAAAAGTACCAATAATTTTATGTCTTTGCCCCGGTGTTGTGGGCTTAAATTTACGTACTGCCATCTTTATTAAATATTGCTATAAAAATCAATAGTATCGCCTTCTTTCAATGTTACGATAGCTTTCTTATAAGCATTCGTACGACCATTG
>ENA-OQCX01001204-OQCX01001204.1-human-gut-metagenome-genome-assembly--contig:-NODE-1204-length-12421-cov-1.939483_pt1 | contig 12421 bp, 17 predicted proteins | sample MGYA00242762_ERZ504587 | MGnify/ENA primary metagenome ERZ504587 (study PRJEB26092, sample SAMD00036337) | human gut metagenome | host: Homo sapiens | study: EMG produced TPA metagenomics assembly of...
ACCATCTGTAAGGGATTATTTCCTGACGGCTTTTATATTTGCAGTGTGTACCCTGATTGGTCTTTTGTTTCAGAAGCTGAATTTCACGGATACGAATATTGTAACCATATACATTCTGGGGGTTTTGCTTACTTCGATTGTGACAGATGGCTATCTTTGCAGTGTGGCAGGCTCTTTCTTAAGCGTTTTTTATTCTGTTTTTTCCTGACAGAACCAAGAATGTCTTTTCAGACCTATGCTGTGGGTTATCCTGTGACCTTTCTCATAATGCTTATTTCATCTGTGCTTACAGGGCACTTGCAGCAAAGCTGAAAACACATGCAAAGCTTTCCGCACAAGCTTGCCTTTCGCACGCAGATTCTCTTTGATACAGATCGTTTGCTGCAAAAGGCAAAAGGAGAAAGAGAAATTCTTGATGTTACCTGTACACAGCTTCTTCGTCTTCTGAATCGTAATATTACAGCATATGTAGTAGAAAATAACGCTTTATCAGAGGGAAAGCTTTTCTCCGGGGCAGGAGAGGACACAGAAGACTTCCTGACAAAAGAAGAGCAGCAGATAGCCAGATGGACCTATGAAAACAGGCAGCGTGCCGGTGCATCCACACATCATTTTCCACAGGCCAAATGCTTATATCTGGCAATTCGAAGCGGGAACAATGTTTACGGTGTAATTGGAATACCGCTGCAAAAGGAAACATTGGATTCTTTTGAATACAGCATCCTGCTGTCTGTGATAAATGAATGTGCGCTTGCAATGGAAAACGCACAAAATGCCATGGAAAAAGAGAAAAATGCAAGTGATAGCCAAAAATGAACAGCTGCGGGCGGATCTTCTTCGGGCAATTTCCCATGATCTTCGAACGCCCCTTTGCTCCATTTCAGGCAATGCAGATATGCTTCTTGGCAACAGCGAACGCCTGGACGAAGCTACAAAGCACCAGATTTATACGGACATCTATGATGATTCTGAATGGCTGATCGGAGTTGTGGAGAATCTGCTTTCCATTACCAGGCTAAATGATGGAAGACTGAAATTCAAATTTACAGATCAGCTGCTTGATGAGGTGATCGCAGAGGCTCTGCGGCATATCAGCCGGAAGCATGACGATTATAAAATCGTAACTGACTGTGAAGAACTTGTTCTTGCACGTATGGATGTCCGCCTTATTATACAGGTTCTGGTAAATTTAATTGACAATGCCATAAAATATACGCCGCCAGGTACTGTAATCAGCATCCGGGGAACTAAAACAGATGGAAAAGCGCAGATAAGCGTGGAGGATAATGGACCTGGGATTCCGGAAGAAATGAAGCCGCATATTTTCCAGATGTTTTATACCGGCAAAACAACAGTTGCGGATAGTCACCGAAGTCTGGGACTGGGGCTGGCGCTTTGTCACTCTATTATAGAAGCCCATGACGGAACCCTGATTCTGACGGACCATGATCCCCATGGATGTAATTTTACTTTTACTTTACCATTAAGCGAGGTGACATTAAATGAATAAAACATTAATTCTGGTGGTTGAGGATGACAGACCTATAAGAAATCTGATCATTACGACGCTAAAAACACATGACTATAAATATCTGGCAGCAGAGAATGGTTCTTCGGCCATTCTGGAAGCTTCCTCTCATCATCCGGATATTGTTCTTCTTGATCTCGGGCTTCCAGATATGGAAGGGGTAGAGGTAATAAAGAAAATCCGTACCTGGTCGAACATGCCGATTATTGTGATCAGTGCAGAAGTGAGGATACAGATAAAATTGAAGCACTGGACGCTGGTGCAGATGATTATATTACAAAACCGTTTTCCGTGGAGGAATTGCTTGCGCGTATTCGTGTTACGCAAAGGAGACTTGCAATAACGCAGACCGGAGAACAGCAGGGAAACCTCTGTTTTTAAAAATGGTGAATTAGAGATCGATTATTCGGCTGGCTGTGCATATCTGAAGGGTGAAGAATTACATCTGACTCCTATTGAGTATAAGCTGCTCTGCCTTTTATCCCGTAATGTGGGAAAAGTATTGACACATACATTTATTACCCAGCAGATCTGGGGACAGTGTTCTGAAAATGATATTGCTTCCCTCCGCGTTTTTATGGCAACACTTCGAAAAAAACTAGAACCAGAAAAAAATGGTGTGCAATACATCCAGACGCATATTGGAATCGGATATCGTATGATCAGAATTGAAAGCAATAGTCTGGCCAGGTAATTATTTCCTTAAAAATCATTCTTGAATTACCTTCCTGTTTGTGATAAAATGCCTATTTGCATAAAAACGGGAGGTGCTATATGACATTTTATCAGGAACTTCAGTTGAATCAGGCAGGTTCAAAAGACCTGCTGAAAAAAAGTGATACCGCAAAAGAAAAAATCTATCATCTGTTTGTATATATGGCGAAGGTAGCGGTCACAATGGCGTTTTGTTTTTTATTTGTTACTATTTTCAGCATTCTGCTTGGAAATGAGAACAGTATTGTAGGTGTCGTTGTCTTATTATGTCTTATGGTATTTCGAAATGCCGATCTCGGAATCCATACCGGACAGTCTACCATACTTCTGGCTTTGTTTTTCGCAGTTATGACTGTGTGTCCACATCTGGCAAATCAGCTTTCCCCGGTACCGGGAATGCTGTTAAATATTGCTGCATTGGCAGTGCTGATTCTGTTCGGCTGTCATAATCCATTTATGTTTAATCAGTCCACACTCGTTCTTGGATATCTGTTGCTGTATGGATATGACGTAACAGGGAAAAGCTATGAGATGAGACTGGTGGGAATGGCAGCAGGAGCTGTACTTACCTGTCTGGTATTTTATCGGAATCACAGAAACCGGGTTTATAAAAGAAAGATACAGGATGTACTGCAGGAATTTGATCTCTCTTCTTCCAGGACAAAATGGCAGTTATGCCAGATCCTGTGTGTACCGGCTGTACTTTGTATTGCAGAGCTTTTTAAAATGCCACGTGCAATGTGGGCAGGTATTGCAGCTATGTCAGCGATCTTACCGTTTATGGAAGACATGCAGTACAGAGTGAAGAAAAGAATTGTGGGAAATATTGCAGGAGTTCTTTGTTTTACAGCATTGTATTTCCTGCTTCCGTCATCCATCTATGCATATATAGGAATCCTTGGCGGAATCGGTGTAGGATTTCCGCAAAATATGGCTGGCAGGCTGTATTTAATACATTTGGCGCTTTGGCTATCGCTGCAGAGAGTTATGGATTAAAGGGTGCAGTCAGTCTCAGGGTGATTCAGAATGTATTTGGTGTTGTTTTTGCTCTGGTATTTGCGCTGTGTTTTATTTGGGTATGTCAAAAAAAAAAATGGCAGGAGAAAACTGATATAAGTAGCCATTTGGTTGGATGCAATTCTGACTGAATGGCTTATTTTATGCAATAGAAAATATAAAATTTCAAAAATATATACGCTGAAATCAGCCTATTGCAGTATACGAAATCTCAATAACGTGATATAGTTAGCTTAAATAGGCTTTTTAGAAAACATGCCGTATTTCATATGGCTTCCTGTAGAGCATTGCATCCGCGGTACCTATGGTTGGGAAATCAGGGAGGAGATTGCAGAGCTTCTGGAATCTGGTCCCATTGATAAAACTACCTTTGGAAGCCATTTTTGCCGGAAGTGCCAATCATTGTAGATTCGCTCTGTTGCGCAGGAGTAACGCCAGAGAGTCATGAACTGGCTCTGGAAGCTATGAAAGCGTGTTAGATCAAGGTTATTTAAGCAATCATGATATCTGGGAAAGGTGATATTATGCATTATATTAGAATTACAAAAGAAAACATTGACAAGGAACATATCTGCTGTGCTATGTCAGGAAAAACAGTATCGTAAAAAAAGAGTGGTTAAAACAGCGTTTTGAAGAAGGATTGGTTTTTATCGGAGTGCAGAGCGCGGAAAGTGTTTTATTGAATATATTCCTGCTGAGAATGCTGGGTGCCCATTGATGCAGACGGATATATATACATTAACTGCTTATGGGTTTCCGGTTCCATGAAAGGACACGGCTATTCCAATGATTTGCTGAATGAATGCATTCGTGATGCAAAAGAACAAGAGAAAAAGGGAGTCTGTATTCTGTCTTCAGAAGGACGAAAAAAAGAATTTCTGGCAGACCCGAAATATTTAAAATTTAAGGGATTTTCTGTTGCAGATACTTCGGACTGCGGAATCAATCTTATGTATTTACCATTTGACACAGATACTGAGCCGTCAAAATTCAAAGAATGTGCAAGACACCCGAAAGTAGAAGAGGAAGGATTTGTTCTCTATTATACAGATCAATGTCCTTTTACCTGTTACTGGGTGCCTCGTGTAGTGGAAGTGGCAAAAGAACACAATATTTCTTTAAAGGTAATTCATGTTACAAGCAGAAAAGCTGCACAGAACGTTCCGGCACCGGTGACAACGTATGCGCTATTCAGAGATGGAAGGTTTCTGACACAGGGAATACAGTCTGATAAAAAATTTCTGGCTCTTGCAGGCCGGGAATCTGATAGAAAATGAGTTGGCAGAGGAGAAACGAATATGGTAAAAATTATTTCAGACAGTACCTGCGACCTTTCGCAGGAATTATTGAGAAAATACGAGATTGACATTCTTCCGCTTCATATTCTTCTGGGTGATAAAGAATATGGGGATGGAAAAAACATTACCCCGGATCAGATTTATACCTGGTCTGACGCAAATAAGACAACGCCTAAAACTTCTGCTCCTGCCCTGGCAGATGCCATGGAACTTTTCCGCCCATATGCAGAGGCTGGAAGGGAAATTGTCTGCTTTTCTATTTCAGCAGGTATGTCCACCTCTGGAAATGTGATGCGCCTTGCTGCTGAAGAGCTGGGGGCTTCTGACAGGATAAAGGTAATCGATTCTGCAAATCTTTCTACAGGTATCGGTCTTCTTGTAATAGAGGCTGCAATTATGGCAAAGAATAACCGGACAGCTTCCCAGATTGTTTCTGAGATAGAGAAGTTAAAACCAAATGTGAGAGCAAGCTTTGTGGTAGATACCCTTACTTATTTATACCGTGGCGGACGCTGCAATGCAGTAGCGGCTATGGCCGGAGGTGTTTTAAAACTGCATCCCAGGATTGTAGTGGAAGATGGTGCAATGAATGCATCTAAGAAATACCGTGGAAAAATTGCTTCTGTTGTCATGAACTATGTAAAAGATATGGAAAAAGATTTAAAAAATGCGAGACCAGAACGTGTATTCATAACACATTCTGGCTGTAAACAGGAAACTGTAGAGAAAGTGCGGGCTTATCTGGAAGAGCTTGGCGTTTTTGATGAGATATTGGAAACCAGGGCAGGTGGTGTTATATCAAGTCATTGTGGACCTGGCACATTAGGTGTGTTGTATATTGCAAAATCGTAAAGCATGCCCCCCTTTTTATAAAACTGCACAGTATAGTTTTTCATTTGGCTTTGTAATTGTTATTCATCCCTGACACACTTCCATAAATTGCTCAGCTCGCTTTTTTCCTGGCTTTTGATAAATTCATCAACCCAATCATGCAGTATCACCAAAATCATCAAAAGCGCTTGCAGGAGTCTTACAGAAAACAAATCGGATACTTGAAACATCGTAATTTGGTGATTCGTCGAAGTGCAATGCAACATCCTTTGCTCGCCGAAGGCTGTTGATTGCTTCTTCTTTTTTACACAGCGACAGCAGAACATCCGCTCGCAGTGCCCAAAGAAATGCTTCGCTTTTGTCCATATATCCCTGTTTTTCGGGATCTTTTAGCCCGGGATAAAAGGCAAGAGCCCAATCCACAAGAGCTAGAGCATTTGCATAATCTTTTGTCTTACAGAAAACATTCATATATCCCACCACAATTTCAAAGTGCGTCACAGTTAAATCTAATAATGCCCTCGATAAAAAGGGAAGTGCTCCCTCCGGATCATTGCAAGAGGACGCAAGCACCATTCCAATCGAAGAGTGGTTCAGCCGACATGGATTGTTCTCTTTCAATAATGCAATTCCTTTGTCATATTCCCCAAGCGCAAAATGGATTTCAGCCATTTCCCTGCGAACAGAAACATCACTTATCTCCGGATCTTTGTTTTGTCCGATCAGTATACATGCACGTTCACAAAGGGAAAGCGCCTTCTTTGAATAAGCAGCATTCTTTTGCGTCAGTCCTCTTAAACGGTAGATTCTGGCACTGTAATAAACAACATCAAAACAATTCGGATAACACTGTAATGCCTTTTCAACATCAGAAAAAACATCCTCAGTATCTCTGTCGTGAGAATACTGCTTCAGCCTTGTAATTACAGTTTCTCTGTTATTGTTTCTAAACTGGTATCCGATAAGCGCATCGATAGACACCTCAAACAGATCTGCCATCTCCGCAATCAGGTTTAATTCCGGCGTCGCCACACCCCGTTCCCATTTTGAGACAGATGCAAAGGTAACGCCTAAAGCTTCCGCTAACTGCTCCTGTGTCATAGCGTGTTCTTTTCGCAACTTGCTTATATTTGCAGAAAGTGATAATTTCATTCTTTGGTACCTCCCTTTTTCTTTATATCTATATTTTACTGCAAATTTGCAAATAAGGAAGGTATCAAGAGTACAATTAGTTTAGTTTTTTTTGGACTGTTAGTTTAGCATTTGCATAGTCAGCTTATCATAATTATTTATGCGAAAATGAATTATTGGGGGATATTTTTGTTTTCTATGCGTCTAATAGATGTAAAGAAAAAGCTGGCCGGCATGAAAAAGAGGTGGTATTTAAATGACAAAAGAACAACTGGGAAATCTGATCCTGGATTCGGAAAGACAATTATACTCAACTGCAAAAACAATCTTATTCAGTGACCAGGACTGTGCAGATGCTATCCAGGAGACAATTGTAAAAGCTTTTTCCAAAAATAGACACATTAAAAAACGATAAATATGCCCGTACCTGGTTGATCCGAATTTTGATCAACGAATGTTACAACCTCGTACGTAAGTCCAGTAAGTTTATTTCGTTTGAAGATCTGGAGGACAGACTGGAAATGGAATCAGAAAAGTCAAAGGATTACAGCGAATTGTATGCCGCTGTAAATTCCTTAAAAGAGGAGCTGCGTTTGCCCGTTATTTTGTATTACATAGAAGATTTCAGCGTAAGAGAAATCGCCCAGATCCTTGAAATATCGGAAGGTGCTGTTCAGAAGAGACTTGCAAGGGCAAGGGGAAAATTAAGGCAGGAATTGCAGGAGGTGCTGGTATGAGATTAGAAGATATGAAAAGCGATATTCCCGAAACACCGGATTTTATCCATAAAATGATTCAAAATGAGGTTGCAAAGCAGATACAGGATACAAAGGTGATGAATCTTCAAAGAAGAAAAACATGGACGATTCCCAAAATCGCAGCTGTAGCAGCTGCTTGTACGCTGGCAGTTTCCACAGCAGCATATGCAGGTGTAAATCTGTATCACTGGTTTCTGGAGAAGCAGGGCGCTTATGGTGTAGCGGTTAAAATTGATGCCGATAGCATGGCAAAGGAAACCATGCTTCCAGATGAGGTTCCAGAGGTAAATCTGTTTGCCAGATACATTCCAAAAGGCATGAGCTGGAATGACGAGTATCATCTTCAGTATCCGGAACATGAACAGACCGGCGGGTTTAGCTTTGCATCTGTTCTGTTGGATAAAAATGATCTGGGACAGGTTGTGCAGGATCAGAATGTTATTGATAGCGAGGAGCGTACATTTGGAGAATATCAGGGAGTATACCTAAAGTATAATAGCATCGCCAAAAGTGGAACTTTTAACCAGAGAATTTACCTTGTCTGCCCGGATTTATACCGTGTGATTATGATCTACATAGGAGATGACGTATCAAAAGAGGATGCCATAAAGGTGGCTGAGAATCTGGTGATTACGGGAAACACAACTATGGTAAAAACTGCCGGGATGCCTACCTGGAGTGAAGACATGATAGCTGAAAAGATAGAAAATGATGATGATGAAATAATCACTTCTGTAAATGAGAAGGAGCTGCCTGTTTACCAGATCGGTGACACCTTTGATCTGAATGCGACTGGGGAAGACACAAATGGTGAGTATCTGACGAAAACCATTTCTGCAAAGGTGGATTCCATCCAGATCGCAGATGACCTTCAGCTTCTTGAGCCTGACAAAATACCGGAGGAATGGACAGAAGCAATTGGGGCTGATGGAAAACTGTCTGCAAATACATTGAATTATGTAAAATCTGGTGATGGAATCAATTCCCTGGATGAGATTGTGAAGTCAGAAGCTGTGAACCAGAAACTGGTTTATGCCACAGTGACCTATACAAACAATTCAGATGAGGAAATCGACCATATGCTTTATCTTGGTGCTTTGCTAACCATGACAAAGGAAAATGGAAGAGTACAGATTTACGTTCCAACGGAACAGTCCGGCGATGGCTATGACCGCATCACCTGGGATGGCATGGCAAAGACCGGAGAAATGGTTTATTATAATGTCTCTGAAAATTATGGCAATGGCGGAAACTACATTTCCTCTATAAAGCCAGATGAAAGCGTGCAGCTGAACATGGCCTGGATCGTAAATGAAAATGACCTGGAAAATCTGTATCTTAATGTAACCGGTGATGGAGCCTCGTATGAGTTTTCTGAAAATATACTAAAAAATGGACTTGTAGATATTCGCAAATAATAGTTTAAATATGTAAAAAACGAAGCAAATTAACCATTTCCGGCAGTCAACAGCTGTCGTGTTAAAAGTCCCGGAATGCCAGTAATGTGGATTCCGGGACTTTTGGATAAAAACTAAAAATGGTTGTCTCACGTTTAATTAGAGTGGGTAGTACTGTTTTGTGAATGGGGGTCTCCATAATAGCTGGGCGACGCTTTTTACGGTTTTTCATCTGCATGACGAGGATATCCATGGCTTCTTTAGTAAGAACATCGATTTGCTGATGTATCGTGCTGAATGGTATAAGGTATTCTGACGCAATCGGTGAATCGTCAAAACCAACAACCTGATAGGTTGGAGGTAATTCTCCGTATTTCTTTAGAACCAAATTAAAAAAAAATAGATGCCAAAGGATCCTGACGCAGGACTTTCACTTATTCGAATCTATGATCAACTGGAAAATTATATTGGAAAAGAACTTTACTTTGTGATAGAAAACGGAAATGAAACAGGCTTTTCTTTTATCAATGTGGATGATTTCAGGACTTCTATGACGGAAAAAGAAGTGATTGCTCTTCAGAATGAAACAATGGCTGCGCTTATAACAATGGAGGATCCGTATAAGGAATACATTGTTTCCAGCTATAAAGAAGAGGAAATCATACCTTTCGGAAGAACGATTTGTTTGATCTTAACGGTGGGGAGGGAATATGCCCTGCTCCGATACGAAGTATGATGCCAAAGCAATCAGGCTACCGGATGGGACAAGTATGAATCGAGCAAATCATATATTGCTGGGCTGGGCAGAAACACGAAATACCAATGTAATTGATCCTGCCACCAATGAAGATGCTTACGCACAAATAATTTATATGCCAGGTAGTTCATATCCGATTCAGGATAAAGATGTTACATTGTATGCAGTTTAGGCACAAAACAGTGGAACGCTGATGGAAGATATTACGATTGCGGTAAGAAATGATGCAAGGTACCCTCAGAACCCGCCATTTAAATAGCGTTTTTCGAAATCAGAAATGAAATCGAGAAACGCTTCTTATTTCCGCAATTTTGCTTCGTCCTGTAAATTTCAGTGTACCTATCTTTTGGGTCAGATCATATCGTAAAGGAAAATTATTGGATTAAACATAATTTTACTGGCTGTAATGATAGTGACAATGAAATTCTTTTACTATATTCTGATAATGTAAAGATTGCATAATATTGATTGTGGAAAGGGGGCAGCAGAATGAAGAAAAGGATATTGACTGTGGTGATTGCAATCGCAATACTGGCAGGAATTGCGGTACCGGTAAGGCAGAAGAAACTGTTCCGGAAGAAGCCGTGGAGTGCCTGACAGAGATGCCTTATGAAGCATTACCGGAAGAAGAGTTTGAGTTTGATGAAGCAAGCAGAACGATTACTGCGTATATCGGAACATCTGTGGATGTTATTATACCGCGTACGATTGGTGGTGTGCCGGTAGAAAATATTTCTTATAATGCTTTTGAATGTGCAAGAGATTATGTGCATTCGGATATGGCAACCAATCAGAAAGAAGGCGAGTGGCTGCCAATGCGCTGTCTGATTCTGCCGGAGACATTGAAGTCTATAGAGACAGTGCTTTTACCCACTGCCATGATCTGGAAACTGTGATTTGTTATGCACCTCTGGAAAATACGAATAAAGGTTTATTTGAGGAATGTAAGGGATTGAAAACAGTGATTTTTGTGAACGGGGTTGGAGAGATGGACAATTACCTGTTTAATTACTGTAAGAATTTGAAGACCGTATGGTGGAAGGGAAAGGTAAACAGAATCGGGGTACAGTGTTTTGGAGCTACAGGTTTGGAGCAGTTCTGTGTGAATGCGAAGAATATTGACAGTTGTGCATTTATCGGATGTGAAGATTTGAAGGAAATACACATTCGCAGCGGAGTTGAGAATCTTAATATGACAGCATTTGCAATGCTGACAGGAATCGAAACAATTTGTCTGGAAGGGATTGATCCAGATGTAATGGAAGCAGACTGGGTGAACTTACAGAACAGCACAGTTACTATCATGGTGCCAGAGGATACTACTGATGAACAGCTGCAGCTTGTGACTCAGAAGTTTGCCAGTGCATATATAATTGTAAATAAATCCCAGGTACAGAAGGACAGCTGCCAGCTGTCGGATGATCCAATGCCGGATATTGATGCATAGTTGGTGAATATAGTATTTAACCGAATCAAGTAGCGAAGCGGACCTGGAATATCCGCTTGACAGGAAAATCTGATTAACCGTCAAGGTACATTGATATTGTATGCATGAAAAGATCCCAGTAAAGTGGAGGCGTTTTAGCCATTCGCTTTGCAAAGGGATCTTTTTCTGATTTGCATACTCAAATGTCTGCAAAAACAGGTTATTTTGATCCGAAGAATATAGAATAGTTAAGCTATATATGATAATATAAAGACATCATACACATAGGAGCTTCGATAATTTGAACACAGGTCACGAAGCGACTGCGTTCATGAGCAAGTAGCAAAGCGGACCTGGAATGTCCGCTTTACTTTATCAGAAAGGAAAACAAATGAGAAAAGCAATCGTATATGCATCTGTGCATCATGGAAATACAGAAAAATTAGTAAAGCGCATAGTAGACGAGTGTCAGTTCAGTTTAATTGAGTGCTGTAAAGCAGCCAAATGCAGATCTGAGCAGCTATGATATGATTGGTTTTGCATCGGGAATCTATTTTTCGAAATTTCATCAATCATTATTGGGATTTGCGGAGAAAAACTTACCAGACAACAAAAAGGTATTCCTGATTTGTACTTATGGTGGAAATGCAAACTATAAATCCATAGAGCAGATTTTGAGTAAGAAGCATTCTAAGGTGATCGGAAAATTCGGATGCAAGGGTTATGACACATTTGGTCCATTTAAACTGGTTGGTGGAATTGCAAAAGGGCATCCAGATGATGAAGATATTAAAAATGCAGTTGAGTTTGTAAGAGGATGCCAGATAAAACATTGTTGATGGTATCTCCTTATTTTGGAAATAGAAATATTGTGATTGGCGAGGGAAAATGCGGATAAAATCAATCTGTTAAAAGGAGAGCGAAAATGATGATCAGAGAGCAAAAGAAAAAGACATTCCGAGAATTCTAGAGTTATTAAAACAGGTGCTGCAAATTCATGCAGATATAAGACCTGATATTTTTATTCCGGGTACAACAAAATATACCATAGACGAATTGAGAGAGATTTTGAAGAATAAAGAAACACCAATATATGTTGCAGTAAATGAGGATGATGTTTGTATAGGGTATGCATTTTGTCAATTACGGGAGCAGTCTTTTTTCAAACAATATGGTTCCATTTAAATCTCTTTTTATTGATGATCTGTGTATTGATCAGGAAGCACGAGGTCAGCATATTGGTGAAAGCCTGTTTGAATATGTAAAAAACGAAGCAAAGCAGCTGGGCTGCTATGAAGTGACATTGAATGTATGGACAGGAAATACTTCAGCAGAAAAGTTTTATGAGAAAATGGGAATGCGAACAAAAAGAAAGACAAATGGAATACATATTATAAAAAAAACAATGTGGTTTGGATATCAGATGGAGGTACCTATGACAGAAAGAGAAAAAATGCTGGCAGGAGAACTGTACGATTGTGGAGATGCGGAACTGCTGACACAATGGCATAAGGCAAAAAGATCTGGTAAAGAGATTATAATCAGATGAATTCTGCGGATGCAG
>ENA-OQCX01001205-OQCX01001205.1-human-gut-metagenome-genome-assembly--contig:-NODE-1205-length-12416-cov-2.674099_pt1 | contig 12416 bp, 14 predicted proteins | sample MGYA00242762_ERZ504587 | MGnify/ENA primary metagenome ERZ504587 (study PRJEB26092, sample SAMD00036337) | human gut metagenome | host: Homo sapiens | study: EMG produced TPA metagenomics assembly of...
CACAGTGATGGGGGAGATCGTGCAAAAGATTAATATCGAACAAGTCCTCCGCGGAATCGGCGTTACAGATGTTAAGACTGTAAATCCGCTGGATTTGAACTCATCTGTAGCATGTGTCCGGGAAATGGCTGATAAGACAGGTGTAAAAGCTATTATATTCAAATCACCATGTATAGCCATCACCAAGCCGGAGTTTTCTCTTCATATAGATGCCGAAAAATGTATCGGATGTAAAAAATGTATCCGTGAACTTGGATGCCCTGCCATTGTACTTGACAACGGTAATGTCTGCATTGATGATACGATGTGTACCGGCTGCGGATTATGCAGTCAGGTATGCCCTGCAGCTGCTATTATAGGAGGTAAAAAACATGAATAATCAAAAAAACATTGTCCTGTGCGGCGTCGGCGGTCAGGGAACCGTCCTCGCTTCCAAACTTCTTGCCGCAGCAGCTATGAGTAAAGATATTCCTGTCATGAGTGCCGAGACCATCGGTATGGCTCAGCGTGGTGGTAGTGTATTCAGTCATCTTCGTATGGGTGATAATCTCTATTCGCCAATGATCGAAACAGGAACTGCCGACCTGATCATCGGCTTCGAACCAGGTGAGACAGTCCGTATGCTTCCCTATCTCAAAGGCCACGGACATATTGTTGTCAGCACCCGAGCTGTTAAACCAGTTACTGCTACCTTAAGCGGATCAGATTATGATGCACCTCAGATGCTTGAATATCTAAAAGCGGCTGTTCCTAATCTGACTCTTGTAAATGCAGATCAGGCATGTGCAGACATTGGTTCTTCCAAAGTACTGAACATGGTGCTTCTTGGCGCAGCCATACGGACTGGAGTACTGGACTTTACAATCTCTGAAATTGAAGACATTATGAAATATACACTTCCCGAGAAATTCCATGAAATGAATCTCCGGGCATTAAACTATAACATATAACAAAGAAAGGCAGGAACACGACATATGCAGATTACAGAGACACAAATCGCACAGGTAAATAATCAGATACAGGCGCTCCTGAAAGCGGAAGTTTCTATGGAAAGAAATTAGAAGAAGCCGGTGTTACCAGTATACAGTCAGCGGAAGATTTTCAAAAGCTTCCGTTTTCTGAGAAAAATGATTTAAGAAATGCTTATCCTCTTGGCTGATGACCGCACCGGAAGAAAAGATTGTCCGAATCCACTCTTCTTCCGGTACCACCGGACTGCCGGTCATCATTCCATATACTCAGAAAGATGTAGACGACTGGGCAATCATGTTTCAACGCTGCTATGAATTGGCCGGTCTTACAAATCTGGACCGTATTCAGATCACACCCGGATACGGACTCTGGACTGCCGGAATCGGATTTCAGGCAGGTGCCGAAAGATTAGGAAGCATGGTTATTCCTATGGGACCCGGAAACACCGACAAACAGCTTCAGATGATGATTGATATGAAGACAACCGTTCTCGGTTCTACTTCCTCTTACGCCCTGCTTCTTGCAGAAGAAATCCAAAAAAGAGGAATCAAAGACAAGATCCATCTGAAGAAAGGAATCATTGGTTCTGAACGCTGGGGTGAAAAAATGCGCCGGCGTATCACGGAAGAACTTGGAATTGAACTCTATGACATCTATGGCCTGACGGAAATCTATGGACCGGGAATCGGAATCAGCTGTTCCCATGACTGTGGTATGCACTACTGATGATTATATTTACATTGAGATCATCGACCCTGTAACCGGTGAAGTACTTCCGGACGGAGAACTCGGAGAAATCGTCATTACCACCCTGGTCAAAGAAGGAGCACCTCTTATCCGCTACCGCACACATGATCTTTCCCGCATCATTCCGGGAGAATGTCCTTGCGGAAGCAGATTCCCACGGCTCGATACTATTATGGGACGTACCGATGATATGATGAAGATCAAGGGTGTAAATGTGTTCCCAGCTCAGATTGAAGAAATCTTAAAAGGATTTTCTGAAGTATCCAGTGAATATCAGATCCGCATTTCTCATCTTGACGGAAAAGACACCATGCGAATCTATGTTGAAACAAATGGAACGGTTGACTTCCTTGATCTTGCCAAACGAATCGCAGCTACCGTCAAAAGCCGCATAGGCTTTACACCGTTAGTTAAAGTTGTTGAAATCGGATTATTACCTCGAAGCGAAAAGAAGACAAAACGTGTCATCGATGAGCGTTATGAATAATTAATGATATATTAAAAATGGTGTTGTAAGATCTATATTTCTTACAACACCATTTTTATATTTTGTTATAATCCTAATTCATCAGAGATCGCACACATTTCTTCCAATCCGATATCAATCAGGTCCTCCAACATCAGCCCTGTAAATTCAATACTTTCCATGTAATCACGATTGGCACCTTTCGCAAATCGTGCTTCATTAAAACGTTTTATAACAGACTTCTTTTTACACTTGCAATCTTTTTATCCGGGTAAATCTGCGCAACCGCTTTTAAGAAACCACTCATTGGATCTGCCGCCAGAAGTGCATATTGGATTTTTGTTTTCGCTTTCACGCCACTTTTCGGATTATGTGCACAGATCGCTCCAAATAATACAGGATCATCAATTCCTTCTTTTTTTTAAGATTTCTACCGATGTCGGTCCGTGTACACTTAAGTCATGCTCCCAGTCACATTGCTCTTCATCCAGATCATGCAGCAATCCTGCAATTCCCCAATATTCCACCTCGTCCGGCGCAAGACGTTGGCCAATCCCTTCATAATAGCCTCAACTGCCAGAGAATGTGTAATATAATTCTCACCTTTCATGTATTTTGTTAAGATTTCATACGCCTGATCTCTTGTCATCTGCATTTTCTCCATTTCTGTGCGAAATATGTATTCTGATATTTTACTCTTCCGGTACAACGATCAGGTCTTTTGTAAAGTCATTCAGAACTTCACATCCATCTTCTGTGATGATTACAAGGTCTTCGATACGAACACCGATGTTCTCATCCGGGAGATAGATTCCCGGCTCTACTGAGAAGCACTGTCCAACCTTGATGATGTCAGTATTAACAGATGATACATCACCAAATTCGTGATCTTCCAGTCCGATAGAATGTCCTGTTCTGTGTGTGAAATACTCGCCAAATCCTTTTTCCTCGATGTAATTTCTTGCAGCAAGGTCAACGTCGCACATTCTATTTCCCGGTTTGGCAGCTTCGATACCTCTTCTGTTTGCTTCAACTACGATATCATAAATTTCTTTTGCACGGTCAGATACTTCACCGATAAATACAGTTCTTGTCATATCCGATGCATAGTTATCTTTAAATCCACCGATATCAAGAATTACACAATCTCCGCGTTTTCCTTTGGAATCATCTGTTACATGATGTGGATCTGCAGCGCCATGTCCGTATGCTGTAATTGGATCGAACGATACATCTTCACATCCAATTTCTTTGTAAATTTCACGCATTTTTGCATTTAATTCTTTCTCAGTTAATCCTTTTGCTACCCATGGAATGATCTTTTCCATAGCAATATCATTTAACTTAGAAGATTTTCTCATAAGATCTTTTTCTTTCTCATCTTTTACCATACGGATATAATCGATGATCGGAGATCCATTTACAAATTTACTTCCTCCGCCTAACTCCTGCAGACGAATAAGGAATTTTGACGGCCATGTTTTATCAATTCCCATTGTCTTATCTTTATCTACATACTTGCTTAAGATCTCTACTCCGTCTTCAATGTCATCATAATAGATAATATCTACGCCAAGATCTGATTCCTGTGGAAATAATTTGTTGATTACCATTTTATGATTTCCGTTCACATTCAGATACAATGCCAGAAGTCTTTCTCCCGGAAAATCCACTTGCCTGTCAGATAGAAGATCGCAACCGGGTCAGAAACGATCATCTGCGGAACCTCATGCTCCTCCATTGATTTTAATATTCTTGTAAGTTTACCTTGATCCATAATAGAACCCCAACCTTTCTTAAAATGTTGACAGAATCTGTTACTATTTTCGCCGATTCTCACTGACAATTATTATAAACTTTTTGAATATAAAAGTCAATTTATATATACAAATAACAGTAAACATTAGCGATATCATCTTATTTTTCACTAAAAAAGAAAATGTCCACACTTTTCAGTGTGAACACTTTCTTTTTATTTGACTTATATTTTATTCTTCATCTTCAGATACAGCAACTGTTTCTTCTGCAATATCTTCTACTGCATCTTCTGTTCCTTCATCAAGAGTAATCTCCTGATTCATCTCATCTGCATCTTTGAATTCAAAATCAAAATCGTCCTCAAAATCCAGTTCGTCTTCCATTTCCATCTCTGTGTTCAACTTGATGTCACGATACTTTCTCATACCTGTTCCGGCAGGAATATGTTTACCAATGATAACATTCTCTTTCAGACCTACCAGCGGATCAACCTTACCCTTGATAGCAGCTTCGGTCAGGACTTTTGTTGTCTCCTGGAAGGAAGCGGCAGACAGGAATGAATTCGTAGCAAGGGAAGCTTTTGTAATACCCATGATGATCTGCTCACCTGTTGCAGGTTCTTTACCTTCTGCTTCCAAAGCTTCATTTACATCCTCAAACTCAAGTCTGTCAACATTTGTTCCCGGGAGGAATTCTGTGTCTCCGGACTCTTCGATACGTATCTTCTTCAGCATCTGACGAACGATAACCTCGATATGCTTATCGTTGATTTCTACACCCTGCAGACGATATACTCTCTGAACTTCCTGGATCATGTAATCCTGTACAGCACGAAGTCCTTTGATTCTCAGAATATCGTGTGGATTTACACTACCTTCTGTCAGTTCATCACCGGCTTCCAGTTCTGCGCCGTCAGCCACCTTGATACGTGATCCATAAGGGATCAGATATGCTTTGGATTCACCTGTTTCTTTATTTGTCACAATGATCTCACGTTTCTTCTTCGTGTCATTTAAGTTAGCAGTTCCTGCGATTTCTGTGATAATTGCAAGTCCCTTAGGCTTTCTTGCCTCGAAAAGCTCCTCGACACGAGGAAGACCCTGTGTGATATCTCCACCGGCTACACCACCACTATGGAATGTTCTCATAGTAAGCTGTGTACCAGGTTCTCCGATTGACTGTGCGGCGATGATTCCGACAGCTTCTCCAACCTGTACCGGCTCACCCGTTGCCATGTTGGATCCGTAACATTTTGCACATACACCACTATGTGAACGGCATGTAAGGATTGTACGGATCTTAATCTGTGTCAGCGGCTCGCCCTTCTCGTCAACACCCTTTTTACAGATCAGCTCTGCACGTTTTGGTGTTACCATGTGATTTGCCTTTACAAGGATGTTACCATCTTTATCTACGATGTTCTCACAGATATAACGTCCTGTGATACGATCCTGAAGACTTTCGATCACTTCGTTTCCATCCATGAATGCTTTTACATACATTCCAGGAATCGGTGCTCCCGGTTTTGCACAGTCTACTTCGTGAATGATCAGTTCCTGTGATACGTCTACCAGACGTCTTGTCAGATATCCTGAATCGGCTGTACGAAGAGCTGTATCGGACATACCTTTTCGAGCTCCATGTGCAGACATGAAGTATTCCAGTACATCAAGACCTTCACGGAAGTTTGATTTAATTGGCAGCTCGATCGTATGACCTGTTGTATCGGCCATCAGACCACGCATACCTGCAAGCTGTTTGATCTGTTTGTCAGATCCACGGGCTCCGGAATCTGCCATCATGAAAATGTTGTTATATTTATCAAGACCGTCAAGCAGCGCCTTTGTAAGGGCATCGTCAGTTGCTTTCCATGTCTCTACAACTTCTTTATATCTTTCTTCTTCTGTAATGAGACCACGTTTGAAGTTCTTTGTAATCTTATCTACAGTATCCTGTGCATTTTTGATCATCTCCGGTTTCTGCGGAGGTACCGTCATGTCAGAAATGGATACGGTCATGGCAGCTCTTGTTGAAAGCTTATAACCCATAGCCTTTACATGGTCGAGTACTTCTGCTGTCGCAGTAGCTCCATGTGTATTGATAACTTTTTCAAGAATCTGTTTCAGCTGTTTCTTTCCCACATGGAAATCAACTTCCAGAAGCAATTCATTTCCTTCTACGTCACGGTCTACAAATCCCAGATCCTGTGGAATAATCTCATTAAACATGAAACGTCCGACTGTAGATTCTACCGTTCCTGTCTTCACTGTTCCATCTGCCATCTTCTTGGATACACGTACTTTTACACGTGAATGAAGTGTTACGGCAGCATTTTCATAAGCAAGAAGTGCTTCGTTGAAGCTCTTGAAGATCATGCCTTCTCCCTTGGCACCAGGACGCTCCTGAGTCAGATAATAGATACCAAGTACCATATCCTGTGAAGGAACGGCTACCGGACCACCATCAGACGGCTTCAGTAAGTTGTTCGGTGACAGAAGTAAGAAACGGCACTCTGCCTGTGCTTCTACGGAAAGTGGAAGATGGACAGCCATCTGGTCTCCGTCGAAATCGGCGTTGAACGCTGTACAAACCAGTGGATGAAGCTTGATAGCCTTACCTTCTACAAGAATCGGTTCAAATGCCTGAATACCAAGTCTGTGCAGTGTAGGGGCACGGTTCAGCATAACCGGATGCTCTTTGATTACTTCTTCCAGAACATCCCATACTTCCGGCTGAAGTCTTTCTACCATCTTCTTAGCATTTTTAATATTGTGTGCTGTTCCGTTCTGAACCAGTTCTTTCATAACAAATGGTTTGAACAGCTCGATTGCCATTTCTTTCGGCAGACCACACTGGTAGATCTTAAGTTCCGGTCCTACAACGATAACGGAACGTCCGGAATAGTCAACACGCTTACCAAGCAAGTTCTGACGGAAACGTCCGGACTTACCTTTCAGCATATCGGAAAGAGATTTCAGTGCACGGTTACCAGGTCCTGTTACCGGACGTCCACGGCGGCCATTGTCAATCAGGGCATCTACAGCTTCCTGAAGCATTCTCTTTTCATTTCTAACAATAATGTCCGGTGCGCCTAATTCAAGAAGACGTCTCAGACGGTTATTTCTGTTGATGATTCTTCTGTACAGATCATTCAGGTCAGATGTCGCAAAACGTCCGCCATCCAGCTGTACCATTGGACGAAGATCCGGTGGGATAACCGGGATATTTGTATGATCATCCATTCTGGCTTGTTTCCAGACTCACGGAAAGCTTCTACTACTTCCAGACGTTTTACGATTCTTGCTCGTTTCTGTCCGGTTGCACCTTTCAAGCCTTCTGTCAATTCTGTATATTCTTTCTCAAGATCAATGTTCTCAAGAAGTTCTTTGATGGATTCTGCACCCATTCCTACACGGAATGTGCTTCCCCATTTTTCTCTTGCTTCCTGATATTCAGCCTCTGATAATACCTGTTTATACATCAGATCTGACTCACCTTTATCCAGTACGATATAAGAAGCGAAATACAGTACTTTTTCCAATGTTCTCGGGGACAGATCAAGAATCAGTCCCATACGGCTTGGAATTCCCTTGAAGTACCAGATGTGCGATACCGGAGCAGCAAGGGCGATATGCCCATGCGCTCACGACGTACACTTGCTTTTGTTACTTCAACACCACAACGGTCGCAGACCACACCTTTATAGCGGATCTTTTTGTACTTTCCACAATGGCATTCCCAGTCCTTGCTTGGTCCGAAAATCTTTTCGCAGAACAGTCCGTCTTTTTCAGGTTTTAAAGTTCTATAGTTGATGGTCTTCTGGTTTGGTAACTTCTCCTTTTGACCATTCCAGAATCTTTTCAGGTGATGCCAAACCGATCTTGATCGCATCAAAAGTCATTGGCTGATAAGTTTGTTCCTTATTATTTTCTGGCATACTTTGGACCCCTTCCTATTCATCATCAGATGAATCGCCGAAATCATAGTCATCATTTTCTTCAAAATTCATATCGAAATCATCGTCTGATTCTGGTTCTTCTTCTACATCAACCAGCTCTTCACCCTGGAATTCCTGTTTGCTGTATCCGTGTTTACCAAAGTCTTCGTCATCATCATTACGATATCTTCTGTCTCCCTCGATCAGAGAACGGAAATCTGTCTCTCCCATATCGGAAGTCTCCATAATCTCCACTTCTGTATTGTCATCACGTAAGACACGTACGTCCAGTCCGAGTGACTGTAACTCTTTGAGCAATACCTTGAAGGATTCCGGAATTCCCGGTTCAGGAATATTCTCACCCTTGATGATTGCTTCGTAAGTCTTCACACGTCCGATGACATCATCTGACTTCACAGTCAAGATTTCCTGCAGTGTGTATGATGCACCATAAGCCTCCAGTGCCCATACCTCCATTTCTCCGAAACGCTGTCCACCGAACTGAGCCTTTCCTCCTAATGGCTGCTGTGTAACCAGTGAGTAGGACCTGTAGAACGTGCATGGATCTTGTCGTCTACCAGGTGGTGCAGTTTCAGGTAATGCATGTGTCCGATGGTTACCGGGCTGTCGAAGTACTCACCCGTACGTCCGTCACGCAGGCGGACCTTACCATCTCTTGAAAGCGGAACACCTTTCCAGAGTTTTCTGTGTTCTCTGTTGTCTGACAGATACTGCAGTACTTCCGGAAGAAGTTCTTCTTTATGTTTTGCTTCAAACTCTTCCCAGCTTAAGTTGACATAATCATTTGCCAGATCAAGAGTATCCATAATATCAATCTCGTTCGCTCCGTCAAATACAGGAGTTGCGATGTTGAATCCAAGTGCTTTTGCAGCCAGGGACAGGTGAATCTCCAGGACCTGACCGATGTTCATACGTGATGGTACACCCAGTGGATTCAACACGATATCCAGTGGACGTCCATTCGGCAGGAATGGCATGTCTTCAACCGGAAGTACACGGGAAACAACACCCTTGTTACCATGACGTCCGGCCATCTTGTCACCGACAGAGATTTTTCTCTTCTGTGCAATATAGATACGGACTGACTGGTTTACTCCAGGTGACATCTCATCACCATTCTCTCTTGTAAATACCTTTGCATCCACTACAATACCATATTCTCCGTGAGGTACTTTAAGAGAAGTATCTCTTACTTCACGGGCTTTCTCACCGAAGATCGCACGAAGCAGTCTTTCTTCAGCTGTAAGCTCTGTCTCTCCCTTAGGAGTAACCTTACCTACCAGGATATCTCCGGCACGGACTTCTGCTCCGACACGATGATTCCTCTTTCATCCAGATTCTTCAGTGCATCATCACCAACACCTGGAATGTCGCGTGTGATCTCTTCTGGTCCAAGCTTTGTATCACGTGCTTCTGCTTCATATTCTTCAATATGAATAGAAGTATATACATCATCCTGCACCAGTCTTTCACTGAGCAGAACAGCATCCTCGTAGTTGTAACCTTCCCATGTCATGAATCCGATCAGCGGGTTCTTTCCAAGTCCAAGTTCACCATTAGATGTAGATGGTCCATCTGCAATAACCTCGCCTTTTTCGACTCTGTCTCCTTTGAAGACGATTGGTCTCTGGTTATAACAGTTGCTCTGGTTACTTCTCTGGAATTTTGTTAATTTATATTTTTTCAGTTTTCCGTCATCCTGACGAACTGTAATCTCTGTAGAAGTAGAACGTTCTACTGTACCGCCTTCTTCAGCGACCACACATACACCAGAGTCAACGGCAGCTTTTTCTTCCATACCTGTTCCTACTGCCGGAGCCTCGGTAAACAGGAGCGGTACTGCCTGACGCTGCATGTTTGATCCCATCAGGGCACGGTTCGCATCATCATTCTGAAGGAATGGGATTAAAGCTGTAGCCACAGAGAATACCATCTTAGGAGATACGTCCATATAATCGAACATTCTTCTTTCATATTCCTGCGTCTCTTCACGGTAACGACCAGATACATTTTTACGTACAAAATGTCCTTCTTCATCTAACTGCTCGTTCGCCTGTGCTACATGATAATTATCTTCTTCATCCGCTGTCATGTATACAACTTCATCTGTAACTACCGGGTTAGTCGGATCATCATGGTTGATCTTACGGTATGGAGCCTCGATAAATCCATACTCATTAATTCTTGCATAACTTGCAAGAGAGTTGATCAGACCGATGTTAGGTCCTTCAGGTGTCTCTACCGGACACATTCTTCCGTAGTGAGAATAGTGTACATCTCGTACCTCGAATCCTGCACGGTCTCTTGACAGACCACCAGGTCCTAACGCTGAAAGACGTCTCTTATGAGTCAGCTCACCAAGCGGATTGTTCTGATCCATGAACTGTGACAGCTGGGAAGATCCGAAGAATTCTTTCACTGCTGCTGTTACAGGTTTGATATTGATCAGGGATTGTGGAGAAATGCCCTCCATATCCTGTGTTGTCATTCTTTCACGAACCACTCTTTCCAGACGGGAAAGACCGATTCTGTACTGATTCTGAAGCAGTTCTCCTACAGAACGGATACGTCTGTTACCCAGGTGGTCGATATCATCATCTGTTCCGATGCCATATTCCAGATGCATATTATAGTTAATAGAAGCTAAGATATCTTCTTTTGTGATATGCTTTGGAATCAGATCGTGAATATCTCTCTTGATCGCATCCTTTAATTCATCAATGTCTCCGGCTGTCTCTTCCAGAATTCCAGCAAGCACAGGATAATATACCTGCTCTGTAACCCCTACTTCTTCCGGATCCACATCAACAACAGCATCAAGGTCAACCATCATATTTGAAAGTACCTTGATCGGTCGTTCTGTCTCTTCTACGCTGATCCATACATATGGAACTGCATTGTTCTGGATTGCGGAAGCCAGTTCTCTTGTGATCTTGGTTCCTGCTTCTGCCAGAACTTCCCCTGTCATTGGGCTTGCAACATCTTCTGCCAGCACCTGACCACTGATACGGTTCTTTAACGCAAGCTTCTTATTGAACTTGTAACGTCCTACTTTTGCAAGATCATAACGTCTCGGATCAAAGAACATACTTGTGATCAGACTTTCAGCACTGTCTACTGCCAGAGGTTCACCCGGACGGATCTTCTTATATAATTCAAGAAGTCCTTCCTGATAATTCGTTGCAGCATCTTTCTCAAAACTTGCCAGGATCTTCGGCTCTTCTCCAAAGAGTTCAATAATCTCTGGATTTGTACCGATTCCCAATGCACGAATCAACACAGTGATCGGTACCTTTCTTGTTCTATCTACACGTACATAGAAAACGTCATTAGAATCCGTCTCATACTCCAGCCATGCACCGCGTTCGGGATTACGGTAGCTGAATACAGTTTTTTACCTAATTTATCATGTGCAATGGCATAATAGATACCAGGAGAACGAAACTAACTGGCTGACAATTACACGTTCCGCACCATTGATCACAAAGGTACCTGTTCTTGTCATCAGTGGAAGATCTCCCATAAAGATCTCATGTTCATTGATCTCATCTGTCTCTTTATTGTGAAGTCTTACTTTGACTTTCAGAGGTGCAGCATATGTTGCATCACGTTCTTTACACTCATCAATCGTGTATTTCACTTCATTCTCACACAAAGTAAAATCCACGAAATCCAGGCTTAATTTTCCACTGTAATCTGTAATTGGGGAAATGTCATCGAACACTTCATTTAACCTTCATCCAGAAACACTTGTAAGAATCTGTCTGAACTTCGATCAAGTTAGGCATCTGAACAACTTCTTTCTGTCGGGCATAACTCATTCGTGAACTTTTTCCACTTTTAATAGGACGAATTCTGTTTTTCTCCATATTGACGTTTCACTCCTCATTTATTTTTATGGCTGGGTTTTATTACCCATATAACTTGCAGAGTCTCCGAAAAACAACTCTATTTCGTTGTTTTTCTGCGAAATCATGGCATAACTTTCCACAATAGCGCATTTTTAACTATACCATAAGTTGTCAAGTATGTCAAGCTTATATATAAATATTTTCCACTATTTTTCCAAAATATTGCTGGACATAAGAAAAAAGCTTTTCATTCGTGTTTTTCACAGCCCGCACTGCCAGCTGCCCTTTGTGCAGCTCTGCGTCCAAAAACTCTTTCTTACATCCAGCATCCAAATAATACGAAAGGGCACCCGTCACCGGAATGCCCTGATAATTCAATCAAACTTGAATTATTTAAGGTTAACTTCAGCACCTTCTGCTTCAAGTTTAGTCTTGATTTCCTCAGCCTCAGCTTTAGAAGCGCCTTCTTTGATTACCTTTGGAGCTTCGTCAACTAATGCTTTAGCTTCTTTCAGCCAAGTCCTGTAGCTTCACGTACAACTTTGATAACTTTAACCTTAGCTGCTCCTGCAGATACTAATTCTACGTCGAACTCGTCTTCTCTTCTGCTGCTGCTCCACCTTCTGCTCCAGCCTGCTGCTACTAACAACACCTGCTGCTACGG
>ENA-OQCX01001206-OQCX01001206.1-human-gut-metagenome-genome-assembly--contig:-NODE-1206-length-12398-cov-1.931464_pt1 | contig 12398 bp, 19 predicted proteins | sample MGYA00242762_ERZ504587 | MGnify/ENA primary metagenome ERZ504587 (study PRJEB26092, sample SAMD00036337) | human gut metagenome | host: Homo sapiens | study: EMG produced TPA metagenomics assembly of...
GAAATAGGCATGGTCCAGGTAGCAGAGCCGCTGAGCGAATTGCTCAATCGCCGGAGCCTGTTCGAGCACCCGCTGGATTTTTTCCGGCAGTGCGATCAGCTCATTGAGCGCATGGCGAAGCGTTAGCGTATCGATCCTACCGAGCGCATCTGCAATATAGAGGGCCAGCAGGTAAATCAGCGTCAGTTGAGTGCTATAAGCTTTGGTTGTGGCAACGGAAATTTCCGGCCCAGCCAGGTGTAGAGCACATCGTCGCTCTCTCTTGCGATCGTGCTGCCAACCACATTGACGATCGAAATCACCCGAGCACCGTGCGATTTTGCCTCGCGCAGGGCGGCGAGCGTATCCGCTGTTTCCCCACTCTGGCTGATAATCAGCACAAGAGAGCGCTCATCAACAAGCGGCATCCGGTAGCGAAATTCGGAGGCGATATCCACCTCCACAGGGATCCGGGCCGCCTGTTCAATCACATACTTGCCCACCACGCCCACATGGTAGGCAGAGCCGCATGCGAGAATAAAGATGCGGTTAAAGGCCTGAAGCTCCTCCTGCGTCAGGCGATGCCGTCCAATATGATTCGTCCATCGTTGCCGATACGGGGCGAAATAGTAGCGCTGATGGCCTGTGGCTGCTCCATGATCTCTTTCATCATAAAATGCTCGTAGCCACCTTTTTCCGCCGCCGCAACGCTCCAAGTGATCGTTTTCAGTTCTTTTTCAACCCGATGGCCCTGTGCATCATAAACGGACACATGATCCCGATGCAGCAGGCGACCTCGCCATCATCCAATTGATAAATGCGGCGCGTGTACGGCAGTACCGCCGTAATATCCGATGCAATAAAATTCCCGCCGTCACTGAGCGCCACAAATCAAGGGGCTCGCACAGCGCACACAGGCAATTTCATCCGGGTGCTCCTCATTGAGGATGCCGAGCGCGTAAGAACCTTCCAATTGCGCAACTGTCAACCGGATCGTTTCCAGAAAATCACCCGTATCGTTTTGCTCCAGCAGATGTGCGATCACCTCTGTATCGGTTTCAGAGGCGAAGATACAGCCTTGCGCCTGCAACTGTGCCTTCAATGCCGCATAATTTTCGATAATCCCATTGTGTACAATCGCAAATTTTCCAGAGCTGCTGCGGTGCGGATGAGAATTCGCATCCGACGGCTCGCCATGCGTCGCCCACCGGGTGTGCCCAATCCCAACAGTGCCAAAAAAGCTGCGCCCACCCTCTATCTTATCAGAGAGAATTTCCAGCCTGCCCTTCGATTTTGCAATTTCGATCTTCCCATCCTCCAGGATGGCGATCCCTGCTGAATCATAGCCACGGTATTCCAGCTTTTTGAGCCCGCCCAACAGAATAGGGGCCGCTTGCTCTCCACCAATAAAACCGATGATGCCACACATGTGCTTCCACTCCTTTTGGATATTTAGAGCTTTCCAAGCGGAAAAGTTCCACACCCACTATATACCGCATGTCTCCCGTCTGCAATCTGACTGAGCGCACGTAGGCTCGCACACTCTCCAGTATGCGCTTGTTTACGACTGCTTATAATAATTTTTCAAATACTCGCCGGTTTCCCGGCATTCTCCTGCAATCGCATACAGTTTTAAAATACGATTTTTTAGTTGGAGATATGCATCGCCCTGCAATGTTTTCAACTGCGGACGCAGCTTTAAAATCTGTGCCCGGATCTGAGCGGATTGTTGGGTATATTCCTCTCCCAATTCATACAATGTCATCAAACGAGCCATCCTTTCTTTGTCAAAGTGGGAATGAAAATAGACTTCCGGCCTTTTCAAGGCTATTTTATTCCCAGTCAAATGTCGAATCCGTTTCTTCTCGAATGCTTACAGGCCTTTTCGGCGTCGATAAGAACAAATGTTCGATTACAGCTCCAAGTATACACGCTTGTCCCAAAAAATGCAAGGGCCCTCCATCCCCATCCTGCAATCAAAGTCCCAATGATGGGACTCAGATCATTTCCGTCTTTCTGCGTGGATGTTGTATTGGTGGAAATACAAAAGGTAGGCAAAAAAACAGAAAATCCGGTTTACTTTTTAAACAGATAATATTATACTGAAAGCGTAACTTTTGGGCAGAGCGGACAATTCCGCTTTGCTTACCGTACAAATCAGAAAGGATGAGGTTTATGGCAACCCTGCCGAAATGGCTTGAAACGGCTCTTTTTTATGAAATCTATCCACAGTCTTTCCGGGATACAAATGGAGACGGGGTCGGCGATCTGCCCGGTATTCTGGAAAAGCTCGATTATATCCAGGGGCTCGGCTTCAATGCCATTTGGATGAACCCGTGCTACCTCTCCCCTTTTGGCGACGCAGGCTACGATGTGCAGGATTATAAACAGATCGCGCCCCGCTATGGCACAATGGCGGATATGGAAAAGCTCATCGCTGAAATGCACCGCCGCGGGATGCACCTTCTACTTGACTTGGTGCCGGGCCATACCTCGGAAGAGCACGAGTGGTTCCTCAAATCCAGCCAGAAGGAGCCAAACGAATACTCTGACCGTTATATCTGGACGACGCCCGACACAAAAATCGTTTTCGGCCTGAATAAAGCCCGCGGTACAAGGAGGGGTTGTATCACTATAACTTCTATCCCATCCAACCCTCTTTGAATTACGGCTTTGCAAAGGTCACGCAGCCATGGCAGACGCCCGCAGGCGCACCTGCCGTGCAGAAAACGATTGAGGGAGTGAAAGATATCATCCGCTTTTGGTTGCAAAAGGGGGTGGATGGCTTCCGTGTAGATATGGCCTTCTCCCTTGTTAAGGATGACGGCCCCGGCCGCCCGGAGACAATCAAGGTCTGGCAGAAAATCTTCCCGGATATTTACCGCGAATTCCCGGAGGCCGCATTTGTCTCCGAATGGGGTGTGCCGTCTGAATCCATACCGGCGGGCTTCAATATGGATTTTTATTTGCAGATGAACGCGCAAGGCTTTTCCAAGCTTTTCGACTTCGGCGATCCGGAGGATCTCGATGCAACTCCCTTCTTTGATCCACGCGGCAAGGGCGACCCCAAGGTGTTTGCGGAAGAATACACGGATTTTCTCGCCAAAACAAAAGGCAAGGCTATATCTGCCTAATCACGGGCAACCATGATATTTTCCGCCGCCCAAAGAGCATTCGTGATCTGGATATCAAGCTCGCCTATGCCTTTATTTACACGATGCCGGGTATCCCGTTTTTATACTATGGCGATGAAATTGGCATGCGGCAGATTAACGACCTGTATCCGGTGGAGGGCAGCATGTTCCGCACCGGAGCGCGCACCCCGATGCAATGGGATACCGGCAAAAACGCCGGCTTTTCCACAGCGGAGGAAGATGATCTGTATCTGCCCCTTGACCCGGATGAAAACCGGCCCAACGTCGCCCAAGAGGAACAGGCTCCGAACTCCATCCTGAATTTTGTCAAAGAGATCATCGCACTGAGAAAGGAGAATCCCGCGCTGGGCAATACGGCGGATTTCCGTATCTTATTCGCGCAGGAGAATACCTATCCGCTCGTCTATGAGCGAGAAGGCAGTGGGCAAAAGCTGATCGTCGCCGTCAACCCCGCTGCGCGGGCATGTGAAGCTACACTCCCGCATCCTGTGGGGGATATTCTGTATTCCCTGGGTGGAAAAGTGGACGCCTCCGGCTGCACGCTGCAAATGGAGGGAGAAAGCTTCGTCATCTATCAGGTATAACAAAGCGCGCCCCACTCGCAGCCTGCCCGAAGCAGGGCCGCGGGTGGGGCAGCCTATTGGAATCCGGTTTTTTTTTAAGAGGGGAGAGGTTGTTCATGCAAGCAAAAAAAATTTTTTGTATCCTTGTGGCGGTCTGTATTCTTCTAACCGCCTTTCCCGCAGCAGCGTTCGCCACAGACCGCTGCGCATGTGGGAACGATCCTGTCATCGTCGTTCCCGGTTACACATCGTCATCGCTCTACCTCCATTACGACACACCGCAGGAAGAGCAAATTTGGAACCTGACGGCGGAGAATACACTCCCCGTCCTACTCAAATATGTGCCACAACTCGCAAAAGGGATTGGAAAGCCTTTTCAGGCAATTGGAACACGTTGGTGAAAGGATTGAGTAAAGCCTGTGCAGAACGGTTTGAAACGCTGCGCATGAATCCGGACGGCAGTTCCGTTTACCCAGTTTCTGTCTATCCCGACCGCGCGGAGGACGCCCGTATGAGCACCCTAAAAGCCGCGGGCAGGAGCAGTATATCGCAGAGGCGCAAATCAGCCAGACGATTGCGGACATTGTGGGGGAGGATCATGTTTTCACCTTCACTGTAGATTGGCGGCTCGGGCAGGTAGACGCAGCCAAACGGCTCGACGATTTCATTCAGCAGGTCAAGGCGCTCACCGGTCACCAAAAAGTCAATCTTCACAGCATCAGCCATGGTGGGCAGCTCGTTGGCTTCTATCTCTTTTATTATGGGTATAAGCAAGATGTCAACAATGCCGTTTTGAATGTTCCCGCTCTGTGCGGCTCCTCTATTGTTGCGGACTTGCTCTATAATGAGGGAATATCCTTTGATGAGCACACCCTCATGCAGATGGTGCAGGCCGGCTTTGTTATGGAAAACGATTTTGACTGGCTATTTGACTCATCCCGCTCGACATGCTGGACGAACCGGCCCGGGCGCTCATTTGGAGGGGCTTTGGCCGATTCTGCGTTATTGTGGCAGCGTGTGGGATCTGCTCCCAGAAGCGGACTACCGTGTGCTGCGCGACCGCTATCTCGATCCAGTAGAAAACGCCGCGCTGATTGAGAAGCTCGATGAATCTCACTTCCAAGTGATGCCTCAAATGGGCGAGAGCCTGCGCCGCGCGCGCAACGAATATGGCGTCAACGTATCCATCATGGCCAGCACTGGGAACGGCCTAGCCACTGGCAGCCAAAGCAATTCCGATTCATCATCGATACGCAGTATACCTCCGGGCGCCTATTGCGCGAGGTGGGGGAGCGCTTTCCAAACAACTATCAGCCAAAGGCAACCGTTTGCAGCAACCCTTCCCATAATCACGTCTCCCCTCCATGGAAGTAGATGCTTCCTGCGCTTTTTTGCCGGAAAACACCTGGTTTATCGAAGGACAATTTCACGGCATGAGCTACTGGGATGACTATAGCAAATCCCTATACCTCAAGCTTCTACTCACGGATGAGCTGGAAAACGTCCGCTCCAATTCGGCCTATCCACAGTTTGAGCTCTCCCACAATCCGGCGGACGACCTTCACATTCAGTTTAACTACAGCCGCTCCTGCTATCTTACACAAGAAGACACCACACTCATCATCACCAACCTATCAAAGAAATACGGCCTGCGGCTGCGGGAGATTACCTGCTATGGCGCCCAGCTCCACTTTCGCCTTTGACCAAACGGAAATTTTGGAGCCAGGTGAAAGCATGGAGATACCAATGGATGGGGCAATATCGAATGCAAAGCGGCTTTATGCGCCCGTTATCATCGATTATTACCATTGCGGTACGGTATGCCTGCCGAAAACACGCACCTTTGGCGTGAGCGTGGTGGGCGGCACGGAGGATGTGCCCGATACGGCACATCGGAAATCATGTGCCCGGCCGTCTACACCATCTTGCTGCGGCTGATGAGGGCTGTGCTGCGCGCCTTCCTGCCTGGATAACCGCACGCCTCGCAACTGAAATCTGTCCGCATAGTCTCAGATATGTCTGTGCGCCTGTGCCTGAGAGGCACCTCATGGAGGCAAAACGTCTCATTGAAGGAGCGGCTGCAAAAAGCCTCGCATTTTTCAGCCGCCTCTTTGCGCAAAAGCACCTTTTCTCATCATAGGTTCCCTCAATTTTGAATAGGATGTAAAATTAGGGAGCTCCAATTGACACTTTCTTATAAATCAAGTATACTGAACTATATTCGAAAAAATAGGAATGTGTGCGTTTCTAGTAGGAGGAGTTAATCAATGAAGTCCATCAAGGAGACGGTGTCCTCGTTTGCCATCCGGCAAGCACTTAATTATGCCCGGAAGGACCCGGACAAAAACCTGATGAATCTCCTGAACCTGTTCGAGAAGGCCGACATCAAAAAGGTAAACCGCGTTACATATGAAAACCTGCATAAGGTGCTCGATGATCCCAACAACAACTGGACGCGCTTTATCAAACGGATCCTGTTTGACGTGGATTCCGGCGTGCTCGACAAATTCGTCCCTGTTTTCATGAACATTGCGCTCAACAGCTACTCGCTGCGCACGCAGGCGATTGAAAAATACCACTGCAATATCCCATGGGCAATCCTGATCGATCCCACAGCCGCCTGCAACCTGCACTGCAAGGGCTGCTGGGCCGCGGAATATGGAAAAGAATCCACACTCGGCTTTGAAACTCTTTCCCGTGTTGTCAAGGAGGGCAAGGCGGTAGGCACCTTTATGTATATTTTCTCCGGCGGCGAGCCTCTGGTATGCAAAAAGGATATCATCCGCCTGTGTGAGGAGAATCCGGACTGTGCGTTTTTTGCCTTCACGAACGGCACGCTGGTTGACGATGCTTTTGTGCAGGAAATTAAGCGTGTGGGTAACTTTGCGCTGGCCTTCAGCATTGAGGGCTATGAGGATGCGACCGATATGCGTCGTGGCGACGGTACCTATCAAAAAGTACTCGCTGCAATGGAAAAAATGAAGGCGGCCGGCCTTCGTTTGGTTACTCCGCGTGCTACCATTCCAAGAATGTGGAAGAGGTCTGCTCGAAGGAATACATCGACTTCCTGGTCAATAAAGGGGCGCTTTTTGCTTGGTACTTCACCTATATGCCCGTCGGCAAGGACGCTGTGCCGGAGCTGATTGCCAACGCCGACCAGCGCAAAAAAGCCTATGAGCTAATCCGTCAGGCACGCAAAGAGCAGCCGCTCTTCGCGCTTGATTTCTGGAACGACGGAGAATATGTGCAGGGCTGTATCGCGGGTGGCCGCCACTATCTGCACATCAATGCAAACGGTGATGTGGAGCCTTGTGCGTTTGTTCACTATTCCAATGTTAACATCAAGATTGCTCCCTGATTGAGGCTTTGCAATCCCCCCTGTTTATGGAATATTACAAGGGCCAGCCGTGGAATGAAAACCACCTCCGCCCCTGCCTGTGCTTGACAACCCGGAAAAGATCAAGCAGGCCGTTGAGCGCTCCGGCGCGCACTCCACCGAAATGCTCGCACCGGAGAGTGTGGATGACCTGATCGCCAAAACAAAGCCCTTTGCAGAAAAGTGGGCGCCTGTTGCGGATATGATTTGGAACGATACGGATACGGAGAAGCACAACAATCCGACTGTGATGTATCAGGCGAAAAAATAGAAACCATCGCACAGAAGAAATCATCATAAAACTTCGGCTGGTTAGCCGAAGGTTTTTTCTTTTCCTGTTTCATATTGAGTACAAAAACAGCATGATTAAGTTCCACGCATCTATCGCTCACCGTGCTTCTTTAAAAAGCGGTGATAAAGCGGCATATCCTCTTCCGGCTCCGTCAAGGCCTCCAGCTCTCCGGAGCGAATCATCTCCTCAATCCTTAGCGCAATCCAAGCATCCCCGATGCCAAGCTTATATTTTTCAATCATCCGCCAATCAGCCGCTCCTCCTGGAAGGCACCGGCTTGAGCCGAAATCTCGCGCCGGATAAACGCATCATAAAGCGTTTCCGGCACACTGGTTAACCTTCCATTCAGCATGGCGCGCAGGGGTGCATTCTCTTCCTGGAGAATTCGCCAATCGTCTGCACAGCTTTGGCAGAGTGCGGGGGGCACAAGCTTTTGCAAAGCCGGATAACGATACCATTCGCCAGGGCTATCTCCCCCAACTGAGCATCCTCTAGTGTTCCCTTTCCCATCGCTTTCCCATCCGGGAGTTGAACGGCGTATACAGGCCTTGGTAGTCCCCCACTCGGGTCAGCCCGCGCCATCATCCAATAAAACCCGCAAAGCTCATCCGGTTGATTGCTGTACCAAATGCGGATCGCTTCGCCTGCCGCCGCCCGCTTTTGAACCTCACTCCATCACTGTTGGCCCGCAGCAGCAGCTCCTGAGCCGCTATTTGGCCTGTGCCCCTGGGGAAAACGCCATATAGCTGCTCTATGCCTGCCGCCGCCGCATCCCGGGCGCATCTTCTGAAATATCCCCTATGCTCAGCATCAGCCCGAAGCCGTAGACGTCCGCCGTGTTGCCGCCCATTGGGGCGCCGCTTTCCCACGCAAGCCGCTCAGCTTCCTCCGCTTCCCGCTGTGCGGCCCGCTTTTCTCTTTTAGATGGTTTTCTACCGTCTGATCGGCTGATGATAACACCGATGCAACCGCCCGGATAGACCCCCTGTCCATAATGCTGTGCCATTTTCAGGCTACCGCATGCACTATCGCTAAAAACAATCTCTAGCACGATGGCGCATCTCCCTTTTTAAGCAAATGAAAAAAGCGCCCCGAGCTGCCTCGGAGCGCTTTTTGCCGCATAAATTATTGCAAAAAGTCAGAAACTTCTCTGATTTATGCCTGCTCTTCCTTCTGCTTTGCGAAGCACTCGCTGCAATACACCGGGCGATCCTCGCGCGGGCGGAACGGAACCTTTGCTTCGCCGCCGCAAGATGCACAGGTAGCAATGAACATTTCACGCTCGGGCCTGGCTGCATTCTTACGGGGCGTCGCGGCAAGCTTTGCAGCGCTGGGGCTCGTTTACAAAGCCCTTCGCTTCATAAAACTCCTGCTCGCCGGCAGTGAAAACGAATTCCTCGCCACACTCTTTGCAGATGAGAGTCTTGTCTTCGTACATGTTTTTTACCTCGCTTGAAAAAAGTATTTTGCCCTCGGGCGGAATCGCACCGCCGCCGTTGGATGAAACAACGCGCTATTACTAAGATACCGGGCGTATGAAGTTATGAAACGGGTGCGCAGCACCCTTGTCCCCATCGATCAGCCTTCTGCCATAAACCTCAGCTTGCGCCTTACCCTCTGCAATGCGTTGTCCACCGACTTAGCGGTAGATCCCAGCCGCGCTGCGATATCCTCATAGCTGCGGCCGCCGAGATATAACTGAATGACGCTGCGCTCATAATGAGACAGCCTGCTGGCCATGATGGCGTCAAACCGGACGGCCTCATCACGCGCGATCACAAGATCCTCGGGATTGGGCTGAGTCTGCGGCAATGCAATACTGTCGTCATTGAGCGAAATGTAAGAATTGAGCGGGATATTCTTTAGCCTAGCCCCTGCGCGCACAGCAGACCGAATACGATTTGCAATGCACACGCCAGCATAGGAGCGAAACGGAACGCCGCTTTTCTCATCATAGCCGTGAACCGCGGCCAGAAAGCCCAACATGCCTTCTTGTGCAAATCTTCCGGCTCCATTGCGCCGCCACCATATTTTGCAGCAAGCGTTTTTACAAGCGGCACCATCCGCGCGGTCAAAAGAGCCATTGCGCCACTATCCCCGCTGCACGCCCGGACGGCCAACATTTCGTCCGCCATCTGCTCGAGCTTTGCGTTAAATGCGGGATCTGGCATAGAACAGCCCACCTCACAAGGTTCAATGGATACCCTCTTATGATACGCGGAAAATGCGGTTTTGTCAATCAAAAATTTTGTATATTTTTGCTATCTTCCGCTAAAAAGGGTGAAGGATTTTTCAAGCACGACAGGATGTGTCTTTTTTTGGACTTCTCTACACCTATTGTGTCTTTAGCCTCAACTGATACGCCTTCATTACGCACGGCAATGAAAAAGACTGATTTTTGCTATAGAAAGGAGCTCACGTCAGCATGCCCCGCCCATATTTTTGTTCGATATTTCCCATCAAGCCCTCCAGCCTTTCTGTGCACTGCCGCACACCGCCAGCGGCACGTGCCGTAGCGCCGGCCTACTCAAGAGCTCTACCAAAGCATAAAAATGATTCAGGTCACAATGGAGAATCACACGCTCCTCCAAATACCGCACCTCTTGGATAACATTTGTTTCACTTGTAGGATACCATCTTTTTCTCGTTGTAAAGCTCTTTTTGGATTGTTTCAAAAGCAAGAATCCAAAAAGGAGAGGCGCCTTTTCGCAAAAGCAAACGATAAAAAGGCGTGATTTCAGGCGGATTGACGGCCCTGTCAGCATATATCCGCCAACAATTTCAGCCCGAAATTTACCTCCATGAGGCAAAAATGGCTTTTTAAAAAGGGACGCTGCAAAATGCTTTGCATTTTGCAGCGTCCCTTCACTACCTGATAAGCATTCTCGGCGGAGCATTTATTTTTTCTTCGACACCTTTGGGATGATGATGCAAAGTACAATCAGCACAACAGCTGCAATCAGCGCTACAATTACCGGCCAGTAGGAGCGCTGCCCCGTGGCCGCCACGCAGCCGCCTCCGGCGACACAGCAAACACCTGCAACACAGCCGCAAATACGCCGCCTGCCATCAGGACGGCCAAAACAATCGCAACAACCCGCACGAATTTATTTGACATAACGCAAGCATCCTTTCTGAACCTTCAGAACCGGGCCCATCATCAGCCTCAATATTCATATATCGCTTCATATCCGCTGCAAGGGCGTCTGTTAGCCGTTGTGCTTTTTCCCGTGTTTTCTCCCGCGCGGTAATATACACCTTAATTTTGGGCTCCGTGCCGCTCGGGCGCACAATCACGCCGCTACCACCCGGCAATTTATAAGATAACACATTCGATTCTGGCAGGGTAATCTCCCGCTGCACGCCGCTTATCATATCCGTTACCACGCGCGCTTGGTAATCATAGAGCAGGGCAACCGGCATCCCGCCGATCTCCTTGGGCGGCTGCGCCCGAAGGGCGCGCATCATGCCTTCCATTTTCTCCATGCCTTCCGCGCCTTCAAATCCAAAATTGAGCAGGCTGCTCAAATACATACCGTGTGCCTCATATAACGCATCCATCACTTGCAGGAGCGTTTTCCCCTGCTGCTTATAGTAGGAGCCATCTCGCAAATCAGCAGGGAGCCACCACCGCATCCTTATCGCGCGCATGCGTACCGGAGAGGTAGCCATAGCTCTCCTCCATACCGATGATGAATCGATCCGCCTCGCCCTTCTTTTCCAGCTTGGTGACTAGCTCGCCAATATATTTAAAGCCCGTGAGCAGATCGACCGTTTGTGCGCCGTATTGATCGGCAATGGCTGCTACCAGCTGAGTGGTCACAATCGTTTTGACGACGACTGGTTTTTTCGGCAGCATCCCCTTTGCCTTACGTCTGAGAGAGCAAATAATCCGCCAGCAGAGCGCCCACTTCATTACCGGACATCAGCCGATATTCCTCGCCGTCGCGCACAGCGATCCCAACGCGGTCGCAATCCGGATCGGTGGCGAGCAGCAGATCCGCTGGATGCGCTTTTGCCATCTCCAGTGCGCACTCAAACGCCTGCCGGATCTCCGGGTTCGGAAACGGGCAGGTGGGGAAATTGCCGTCAGGATGCTCCTGCTGTGGCACAACCTTCACATCGGCAATGCCCGCACGGTGCAGCACTTCGCGCACCGGCTTGTTGCCTGTGCCGTTGAGCGGGGTATAGATCACTTTCAGGCCCGCGTTTGCACAAACTTCCGGATTGACACGCTGGGAAAGCACCCGCGTATAAAATTCCTCGATCAGGCTATCTTCAATGAAACGGATTCTGCCATCTGCATGCTTCGTCAAAATCCATCCGCTTAACGCCCTCGAAGAGATCAACCTTTTGGATGCAGCGGTAAGTTTCCTCCGCCGCCTCGTCCGTCATCTGGTAACTCCGGGTCATAGCACTTATAGCCGTTGTATTTTGCAGGATTGTGGCTTGCTGTAATAATAATGCCGGATTGGCAGCGCAGCCTGCGCACTGCAAAAGAGAGCATTGGCGTAGGCACGAGCTCCCGGAAAAAATGCACTACAATGCCATTCGCCGCGAGTACACCGGCAGCCTCACGCGCAAAGAGGTCAGATTTAATCCTTGAATCATATGCGATTGCAACCTGCGGCGCAGCATACCGGGCATTTAAAAAATCCGCCAGCCTTGCGTCGCCTGGTTAACCGTGTAGAGGTTCATACGGTTTGTGCCGGCGCCGATCACGCCGCGCAGCCCTGCCGTACCAAAGGCAAGATTGCGATAAAACCGATCCAGCACCTCGTCCTCCTGCCCTGCAACCGCGTCCAGCTCCGCCTTCAAATCAGGATCCAGCACTGCCTTTTCCCTCCAGAGCGTATAGAGAGCATTGATGTCATTCATGCCAATGTCCATCCTTTCCTAAACAATCCGGCGCCTTTTCGCCTGTCCTATGCAGAGCGGCCAAGCCACATCTAAAGAACGTCAAAAGCAGCCCGCTTTTCTAATCCAATATTTTTTGCTTTTGATAACCATAGGCTCCGGCTCAGGAACGCCCA
>ENA-OQCX01001208-OQCX01001208.1-human-gut-metagenome-genome-assembly--contig:-NODE-1208-length-12382-cov-3.669931_pt1 | contig 12382 bp, 11 predicted proteins | sample MGYA00242762_ERZ504587 | MGnify/ENA primary metagenome ERZ504587 (study PRJEB26092, sample SAMD00036337) | human gut metagenome | host: Homo sapiens | study: EMG produced TPA metagenomics assembly of...
ATCCTCATACATGAAGCAACAACGAATGAGGATAACGAAAGAATACAGGAAATTGAGATATATTACCGATTTATTGGAAGAGTTGAGTAATCAACAAGAGTAATATTTTTAACTAAGGGAAACCGGATTATCCGTTCCGGATGCAGATGTTTTGATTGAAATGGCAAATTTGCTTGATGTATCGGTTAGTCAATTGCTTGGAATTGAGGAGAGTATCCATAGTAATGGAAATTTGGCGGAAGAATTGGCGGAACTAAATGAACAGCTGGTAAGAAAAAAGCAAAAAGAAAAGTTGTTGTATCAGGCAAACCAGAAAAGAGGTCTGATTCTGTTTGTTACATTTTTATCTATGATGATTACAATGAGTGTGAAAAATGAAGTCGTATCAATTCTAATGGCAGGAATATGTATGCTGATTGCAGGTATCGTACTGTATCGTAATTTGGCCTTGTTTACAAGTCTAACAACTGACGATTTAAGGCTTGGTATTTTCCGTGTTACCACACTTTGCAATATTAGCATTTTAATCATTGGTATTGTTTTTGCTTTTCTGAGTGCAGTTGATGTCATTACTTTTTCGGAAAATGGAGAGAAACTATTTGCTATGGTATTATTGTCTTGCATAATGGTTTTTATAGGTATTGTATCGCCGAAGTTGCCATATAACAGACATACCGGCCTTCGTTTGCCATGGACTGTGCGTGATGAAGATACCTGGAAGATTGCACATAGAATTTTAGGATTTATTTCATTTCCGATGGTATTGCTGTATATAGCCTGTGCATTAACAATTTCTGATTTTGAGATTGTGTCTGTTGTGACAATGCTTATCTGGATCAGTATTCCAGGTGGAATATCCTATATTTATTTCTATAAAAATACCACAGTAACAAAAAGTAAAAAGCTATCCATTAAAACACAGAAAGTCTTAGTTATAAAATAGAGGATGTAGAAATTGGGGGAGATTATCCGATGGTTCGGACAGTCTCCCCCATTATCCTGTTTTATCTCCAGAAATCTGTTTTTTGACGAAGATCGATGTCTGCACTTTTAAAAACCGGGTTGATTCCCTGTTTTAACTGCACTTCATAATCTTGGATCGCTTTAAACGCAATCCCTGATAAAATCAGGATAACCGGAATGTTAATGAGCGCCATAACCCCCATCAGTACATCGGAAAGATCCCACAAAAGAGACATCTCCATTCCTGCACCCAGAAAGATTGCAAGTGCCGATACCAGTCTGAAGCCTTTCATAAAAGCTTTTTCCGGCTGTTTTTTGTGAATGTAGATTAAAAGATTGTCACAATAGAAACAGTTTCCGAGCAGAGTTGTAAATGCAAAAAATACCATTGCAACTGTAATAAAGATCGGCCCGAAAGAACCAAGTGATTCCTGAAGAGATGCCTGCACCCACGGTGCTCCCTGCAATTCTTTTGCCGGATCGATCCCGGATGACATACACATCATTGCTGTTGCTGTACAAAGCAACAAAGTATCAATAAATACGGATAACATCTGTACCAGCCCCTGTTTTACCGGATGGCTGACATTTGCCGAAGCTGATGCATTCGGAGCGGAACCGATACCTGCCTCATTGGAATAGAGTCCCCGGCGGATTCCCTGCATCATGGCTGAACCGGAAAATGCTCCGAAAATTGCTTTGAAATCAAATGCTTCTTCAAAAATGCGCACGAACATTGCCGGCACGTTCTGAATATTGATAATTACTACCAAAAGTGAAATTCCGATATACGCAATCCCCATTACCGGCACAACCATTGAAGTTACTTTTACGATACGTGATCCGCCGCCAAGCAGACACCATCCTGTCAGCACTGCCAAAATCCCACCGATGATCCAGGGACTCATCTTTGCATCATAAAAAGAAAATACTGAAAATGTAGACTGCAGATTATAAGATGCCAGCATATTAAATCCAAATGCGTAGGTTAAAATCATTGCAACGCAGAAAACAATTGCCAGCGGGCGACAATGAAGTGCCGCTTCAATATAGTAAGCCGGTCCTCCATAACAGCTTCCGTCTTTTCCTTTTTTCTTATAAATCTGTGCCAATGTACTCTCGATCAGTGCAGATGCACTTCCGATGATCGCAATCACCCACATCCAGAATACAGAACCAAATCCACCTATACAAATCGCCGATGAAACCCCGACAATATTTCCCGTTCCCACACGGGATGCTGTTGAAACCATAAGTGCCTGAAAAGAGGAAATTGCCCCTTTATCCTCCGGCTTTTCCATCACGGATCCACAAGCATTCTTAAATAATCTTACCTGCGGAAATCTTGTGCGGATTGTAAAATAGACTCCCGCACCAATCAGTAGAATAACCAGCAACTTGCTGTACATAAAAGAACTGATTGTACCAATAATTGTTTGAAACATACCTTCTTTCCTTTCCCTGTTTGCTGTCAATATATTAACGGAAAGAAGATGGATTTGCAAGTTTTTTTACATTTTAGTACTTGGCTTGAAAACTGATGGAAGAATAATACGACACTGTGATAGAAAAAGGAAAATATACCAAAAGGTGAACTGCTCCCCGTCAAGTAGACAATTGAAAAAATATAAATTTTTCCTGCCAGTAGAAATTATCTGCTGGCAGTTTTATGCAGCTTGCAAGTAAATTTTGTGTTTTTCCATTGGTGTTAAAATTCCGAGATTCCTTTGCAAGCGTTTATTGTTGTAGTAATCTATATAATCTTCGATCATTTTTACGAGAGTACCTCTATCAGTGAATCGTTTTCCATAGTATCGCTCTCTCTTCAGAATTCCCCAAAAGCCTTCCATTGGTCCATTGTCGATACATTTAGCAACTCGCGACATGCTTTGCGTTATTCCAGCATTTATAAGTTTTGTATGAAATAGCCTGTTTGTATATTGAAATCCCCTGTCACTGTGAAACAGTGGCTGCGCACCAGGATTTCTAAGTAAAGCATTGTCTACCGTATCAAACACCAAAGCATTGTTGTTCTTATCACGAATAACATACGAAACAATCCGTCTATCATATAGATCCAGTATTGCACTTAGATAAACTTTACGCTTTTCCATCCCAATATAATAATGGAATTCTGTCACATCAGTGAGCCATTTCTCATTTGGTGCTTTGGCAGTGAACTCGCGATTAAGTATGTTTTCAGCTATATACTGAGGGCTTGCAGCCTGTCTTGTGCACCCGTTGTTAGAATACTTGATAGTTGATTTTATATTAAGTTTACGGCAAATGCGTAGCACACGTTTATCGTTTACATCAATACCATGATATCGTTCCAGATCATCCCTGATCCTTCGATAGCCTTTATCCGGTGACTCTGTATGAATCTTTTCTATCTCATCAGCAATAAGTCTATTCTTTTGTTCACTTTCAGGAATTTCTCTATGTAACCATTTATAGTAAGAGGCTCTGGAAACTCTGCCAAGTTTACAAAGTGCAGCGATTGGATAATTATGTTCTTTGTGTTCTTCTTTGATTGCCTGATATATATGTTCATGACGAATCAGGCTTAGCCCCGCCTCCTCTCTATTTCTTCGAGTTTTTTTAAGAAAGATGCCTCCATTTCAGCACGTGCTTTCTCTGCTTTTAAAATTTTAACTTCAGCACGCAGCTTTTCTAATTCACTCATCTCGTTGGGACTTTTTCGTTTGCCACGGTTATCTCTTAAAGCTTCCACTCCACCAGCTTCATATTTGACTATATAATTACGAGCCTGTTGATAGGACACCTGGTATTGTTCTGCTGTTTGAGCATAATTACGATCATGTGCGATACAATACTGTACTATTTCAACCCGTTCTTCAAAAGTAGTTTTTCTTCCTTTGGTCATGATAATGCTTCCTCCTGTTCCAGAAGATTTTAATTCTTCATGACCATTATACTTCTTTATCCAGATTTGTAACTTAGCTTTTGAACGGATTCCGTATTTTTTGCAAATATCATCTTGAGAACCATAGCCTGCTAAATAATCTAAGACTGCTTGTTGTTTCAATTCTTTGGAATACTTTTTATTCCCTTTCAATGTGAATGCATTTGCTCCCATAGATTCATAGTTTCGAATCCATTGTTGGACAGATGCGAGACTTACATCAAACATATCGGCAATTCGCCGTTGGCTTTCTTTTCCATCCAGATATAGATTTACAGCGTATATCTTATCCTCAACAGATACTTTTCTTTTAGACAATAAAATATGCTCCCTTCTAGTAAACAAGTTTTTATTATTTCACTTGTCTACCTAGAAGGGAGCATATCAATCATTGATGTCTATTTTGCAACAGCCTCTTTTTCAAAAATACACACTTGCTATGACTACTATTCCCCGAATTTTTAATAAAATATCTTCTCTGTTTTTGTCCAAACAATATTTCACAAATTTTTTATAATACTTTGAACTTGGTACTATTATTTCACATTGTGAATACTCAAAGCAAAGTTCTCCCGGAACTCTCCATTCTCGCTCATGTGTCCAATCTATAATATGCTCTTTATTCGACAAATCCAATTTTACAATTCGCCACCATTCATTCTCGGGCAAATACTCTTTCGCCCGATTTGTTTCGTCATATATAACTGGTCTTCCGTTTTTCTTGTAAATAAAGTCTTTTTGGAATCTTATTCCAAATCCTAAATACCTTATCTTATGATTTTCTTCTTTTCTTAATTTTTTCTTCATATTGCAAGTTTTCAGCAATGGCTGTTAACGGAGCCTCTTGCAAACAAACTGCTGGAATTTTTCCGCAAATAAAACCACTACTTGTTTTACTTCCTCTAATTCGTCTTTCTTCAAGAATATTTATCAAATTACGAAATGCTTCTTCAGCAGTCTCTCCCTTTGTTAAATGAGTGACTCTCGATGATAAATCAACACGATATTTGAATCGCTTTCTCCAATTCTTCTCATCCATGTTTTTCATACCCTCTCTAAAATATCGTTTCTTCAATCTGACTTTTTAAATCCACCAAATATTTATATAATAAATTTTGCAAGAAAAATAATCCATATTAAACGCTTTTTCTGTTAATCCTTTTAAAACGTCTTTCTCATTAATTTCTATTTCTTCCAAAAATTGTCCTAACCCATAATGCGCAAAGCAATTACGTAATGACCTATTTTTCAATGTTTTATCTATATGATAATTTGTTTTATTTGCACTATTCAATTCTTCTATAAAATCACATATGTAATAATATTGTAAATATGCATATTTAATTTTGAGGTATTCTTCAACAAAATATTTATCAAGGAACTCTATTATATAATTGATGTTACACAAAATACAAAAAAGAACAAATCCTAAATTATTTTTCAACTTGATTGGACTATTTCTAAAAAAATGATAATCTCGATATTTGACAATATTATTTCTGTCATCATAACTAAATGGCTCTAAATTTGTATCCAAGAAATAGGCCGCAAGCTTCCCAGTAACAATGCTCAAATCTCTGATCTTAGGACCTATTTTTTCATCTTCTAAAGTATTAAACGGCATATACATTGCACCTAAAATAGTATTGCCACAAACTGCTCCATTACAATAATCCGTTCCCACATTATAATAACCAATTATCTTTTCAAGTAAGCTTCGAATATTGTAAAAATACTCATCACTTTCATGAAATTTATCCAATAGTAATGTTTCATATTCTTCATATGACATTTCAAACAATTTGTGAGCTTGTCTTAATTTTACATAGTATTCTTTTTCTTCATCATTAAATCTCGGTGCATTTAGTCCAATTTTTTTTGCACCATTGTTCCGCACCATCCGCAAAAATTCCTATATACGGTATGCTCATCATTACATAATTACTATTAATATTTTTAGCGTTATTTTGCATGTCAACTAACGTATATATAAATCGTGCATCTGATTGAATCAAATCAAATGCCGCTTTTTGTACTTTATTTAGCATATCCTGCACCTTCTTACTTACCTTTTATTAAATAAACATAGCATTTTGAATATTTACAATCAATATTTTTCTAAAGAAAAAAGAACGAATACACATCTAATTGATGGTTCGTTCTCTTTTATCATTTAACCATATATATAATATTTCTATACAGTTCTTTTTTATTACTACCATATGCACCGTACTCTTACTAATCCGAAACTGTTTCGCTGTCTGTCTCACTGTCGCATTATTTTCTATAATATAATTTGCAATTTCTACTGCACGCTCCTCAATATATTCTCTCATAGAAAAGCCCCTGCATAGTTTGTTTTTTACAATCTATGCAGGGGCAAATCAATGTATGTCTAATTCCTGTTCCATCTATTCGTAGAAAATATCATACCATACAACTTAATACTCAAATACTGCCACACCATATCCCGGAAGAGGATATGCAAAGGAATATTTCTGACCATCACATTCCTGTTTCTCTGGCTTGTAAACCAATTGGCGTTCCTCTCCTGATCCGCCGTATTTTGTCTCATCACTGTTAAGAACAAGCTTAAACTGCTTTCTTCTCGGAACACCAACACAGTATCCGTCTGTCTACCGGTGTAAAGTTGCATACAAAAAGCAGATTCTTCTTCCCATTCCTTTGAATGTCTTGTGAAACTGAAAATACTCCGGAAGATATCATCCTTATTGATCCAGTCAAATCCCTTCGGATCATTATCCAACTCATACAATGCCTTATTCTTCTTATAAAGATGAAGCAAATCTTTATACCAGTTCTGAATCTGCTGATGTGGTTCTTCTGCAAGAAGGAACCAATCCAGTTCTCTCTCTTCACTCCACTCACGAAGCTGTGCGAACTCCTGTCCCATAAAGAGAAGCTTCTTTCCAGGATGTCCCATCATAAATGCATATGCCACCTTCAAGTTGCGGAACTTATCCCATCCTTCTCCCGGCATCTTATTCAACATGGAGCATTTCAGATGAACAACCTCATCATGAGAAAGTACAAGAATATAGTTCTCTGAATATGCATATTCCATAGAAAATGTCATCATATGATGTGCATTCTTTCTGAAATAAGGATCCAGTTTCATGTATTCTGTAAAGTCATGCATCCAACCCATATTCCACTTCAAAGTAAATCCAAGTCCATCATCTCAGGAGATCCTGTCACCTTCGGCCATGCTGTAGACTCTTCTGCGATCATCATAACGCCTTTATTTCTTCCGCAAACTACAGAATTCAGATGTTTAAAGAATGCAATCGCCTCAAGATTCTCATTTCCGCCAAATTTATTCGGAATCCACTGTCCATCTTCTCTTCCGTAGTCCAGATACAGCATAGATGCCACTGCATCTACACGAAGTCCGTCTACATGATAATGTTCAACCCAGAACAATGCATTCGCCAAAAGGAAGTTAGAAACTTCCGGTTTTTCATAATTGAAAACCTTCGTTCCCCAATCAGGATGCTCGCCCTTTCTCGGATCTGGATATTCGAATGTCGGTGTTCCGTCAAAATCTGCCAGACCATGTGCATCTTTCGGGAAATGCGCCGGTACCCAGTCAAGAATAACACCGATATTATTCTTATGAAGATAATTTACCATATATGCAAAATCTTCCGGTGTTCCATAGCGTGAAGTTGGTGCATAATATCCGGTTACCTGATATCCCCAGGAACCGTCAAATGGATGCTCTGCGATTCCCATCAACTCAACATGAGTATATCCCATCTCTTTTACATACTTTGTAATTGCTTCTGCAAACTCACGATATGTATAAAATCCTTCATCTTCTCTTCCAGGATGTCTCATCCAGGAACCCATATGTACTTCATAAATAGACACTGGTTCTTCTTTGTTATCCCATTTCTCACGAGCAGTCATCCACTTACTGTCTGACCAGTTCAGATTAGAAATATCTGTGATTCTGGAAGCTGTTCCCGGCCGGAGCTCTGCATAATTAGCAAATGGATCTGCTTTGTAAATCTTCTCACCCGCCTGTGTCTCTATACAGAACTTATACAAATCCCCTTTCTTCGCCTCCGGAACGAAGCATGTATATATTCCGAGAGGCTCCCCTCTCTTCATCTTATCTTTCGTCTCATCCCAGTCATTAAACTCTCCGATTACAGAAACGTTTACTGCATGAGGAGCCCATACCGCAAAATATACTCCTCTTTTTCCGTTCTTTGTCACCTCATGGGCACCCATCTTTTTATAAATCTCATAATGATTTCCCTGCCCAAAAAGATAATGGTCAAGTTCTCCGATCTCATAAGGCTGCACTTTCGTCTTCGTGCTGTTTTTCTTAACCATAAAGCCACCTCACTGCTCAAATATATTCCTGATTGTAATGATTTAAAAACCACACAATTTCTTATAGATCAAGGCACATTACCGAATCTTTCAATTGGTAACAAAGTTTCATTCTACCCTTGAACACTATAGTTTTATTATACTTGATACTGTATAAAAAAGAAAGAGAAAATGTATTATTGCACAAAAATAGACAGTCGTTTTACTGACTGTCTATTAATTCTTAACAAATATATGTCATTAAATGTTGAAATCTTTCTCTGAAAGCAGAATTCTGTCGGAAGAATCTGTATTCTTTCCAAATACTCTCTTCACAAGCTTCTTTGCGGAAGCTTTCTGTGAATGAGCGATTGCATCATCCATCACTTCTTTCACTTCTGCTACTGTCACTGCATGATCTTCTCGCTGTAAAGAATCAATCTTACTGTACAGTGCAAGAATTCCCATCTCATCGATTCTGTAACCATTCTCCTGAGCATAAGTCTGTCCAAATGTTACAAGCTCATCATTGATAAAGATCGGCACTTCAAGTCTGGAAGTAAATTTTCTTCTGAATTCTCTGTTGGAAGAAAGAAGTCTGTCCAGTGGTTTTCTCTGCTCTTCAAGAACTACCAGAAGTTCTCCTGTATCCTGCTCCATTGCTTTGTTCAGCTTGGCGAGTGTTTTTTCGTTCATCTGTCCGGCTTTTTCAATGATCAGTGCACCGCCGTACAGTTTACGGAAAATGTCTCCGATTCTCTTCTTATTCAGTGACTCACCTGTCACAATTGCAACCTTACCCTGACGAATATCACGCTGCTTCTGGATTGCCTTTACAACATCAACAGCAAGGACTGTCTTTCCATTTCCTTTATTTCCAATAATCAGGAGATTTCCTGTTCTGGAAGTTCCTTTGCGGTTTGTACAGTTCTTATCCTGCTCAAGTACATCTACCAGTTGCTCACTCATACCACGCACAGGTACAAAATAAGAGAAGAGTTTTTTCTGTTCCTCTGTAAGTCCTGCTCTTGTACCAATTCCACTCTGTGTTTCAAGATCATAACGACCATGTACAATAAATCCTGTATCAGACATTGCATCTGCAATCTCATCTAACGGTAATGGTGATGTCTTACCTGTTGCGATCAATTTTGCAGTCTCTTTACGGCTCAATGGTGTCGTCGCAGACATGATATCAATTCCGTCATCTTCATCCGGAATCTCTCTGTCATCCGGTTCCTCACTATGCGCTGGATTCACGCTGAATTCATCTTCAAAATTTGGCACTTCTTCATAAGAATTCAGACTAAGAAGATCATCATCTGAAACCTTATCTTCCGCTGTGAAAAGATCTCTTGGATTGATTACTTCATCATCCTCATCGTCTTCTTCATAACCATAGGCATCCAGATCTTCATATCCTTCTTCCTCACTGAACAGATCATCATCAGCGTCTTCATAATCATCCGGCAGATCGTCATCAGACTCTTCATAATCATCCAACAAATCGTCATCAGACTCTTCATAATCATCTAAAATATCGTCTTCGTCAAACTCTTCTGCATCATCCCAGTCATACGCATCATAATCTTCGTACTCATCCTCACCGAGTCTGAGATCATCCGCAAGCTCTCCCATATTTTCATGTGGTTCTTCTTCTACCTCAAGAACTTCTTCTGAACTTACTGTTGCATCTACTTCTTCCTCTTCCGGAATAACACCTTCAATCTCATCAATCAGTTTCTGTATCTCTGGTGATAAAATTGGTTCTTCATTATTTTTATTGTCCATAGTCTCTCTTACTGCTGCTCCTTCTGAATCATCTTCATCATTGACAACTTCAGTTTCTAAGATCAGTTCCTCCACCTCAGACAAATCTTCTGATTCATCTGTCAGATCTTCTGACTCAGCTTCATCTATTTCAAGGATTTCTTCCTCTTCCGATTCTGCCTCTTCTACTTCAAGGATTTCTTCCTCTTCCGGTTCTGCCTCTTCTACTTCAAGGATTTCTTCCTCTTCCGGTTCTGCTTCCCCTGCTTCAAGAATTTCTTCCTCTTCCGGTTCTGCTTCTTCTGCTTCTATAGCAACTGCATCTTCTGGGACATCTTCTGAAGTCTCCTCCACTGCCTGTTCTATAAGCTCTTCTTCTGTCTCCGGTTCCGGTATCAGTTCTTTCATCCCTGAAGGAACTACTCGTTCTTTACTGGCTTCCTCAGCTTTCTTCTCTTCTGTCAGTTGATTCACGATCTCAAGATCTTCTACATCCTCAATTGCTGCAATATCCTCTTCCAGATCTGTCATATCCGGTTCGACTTCTTCTCCCGGTTCTGCCTGAACTTCCGGTTTCGGATTGAGTAATTGCTGTAGAGCTTCATCTAACCGCATCGTATCTCCAAGTTTCTTCTTGACTGGTTTTACCGGATTCTTACTGACAATCGGTATGGAAGCAGTATCTTTGCTAAGTGTTCTCTTATCTCCACTTGTCTCTACCGTTGCCGGCTGAACTTCTGACTCATCCTCGGAAACTTCTATAACTTCTGCTGTTTCTACTCCTGCTTCTTCCTGATTTTCTACTTCGGCATCCGGCTCTTCTGCCGCTTCCAAAGTAACCGCATCCGTGTCAATCACATCGGAAGTACTGTCGTTCTCCATCACCGGCTGTTCTGTCAGCCCGATTGATCTTGTATCTCCAAGTGCTTCAGCTCCTTCTGACGCAGAATCTTTTTCCTCGTCTTCTCCTAAATAGGAAGCCAGATCCGGTATTTCTTCTGTCTCTGAAGAAAGCTTCTCATATCTGTGATCATATTTCTGCTGCTGCGATGGTGACAATGGCTTATACTGCATCTTCAGTTCCATTGCCTTATAAACATACTTACCCTCGCTGAACCAGAGGATCAGATCATCACACTCTTCCAAACATTCTGTCATCATACCTGCTTCGCGATAAAGCTTCGCCAGTTCATAAGCCCACTCTTCAATATATTCTGCCTTCTTAAATTCCTCCAGAGCCTCAATCTGCTGTTCGATCGGCGCTCTCTGCGCTCTTAAGATCTGATATCTAAGGATATGCCTGTTCGGATCTTTCGGTGCAATCTGGATAAATTCGTCATAATAGTCAATTGCTTCATCTATATTCTTTGTCTTAATTGCAAGAGAACATAACTTATAGATCACCTTGCGGCTTCCTTCGGAACGGCGATATGCAAGATTCATCACATCGTAGCTCTTCTGATACTCTTTTGTTTTCTCATAAATATCACTGACATTCATCAGCATCCCTGCGTTACGGACACGCTTCCAGTCAATCAGATCTGCTGCTGCCGCTGCTTTTCTGTATTCTCCATCTTCCATAAGTTCCAGCATCTCTTCTGTCTTTAACTTATATTCATACTTATCCACTGTACTCACCTCATTGTCATTGAAATATTAGTTTTGGTCTGAATGTGTCCATTAGGCACTAGCCGATACTCTTTCATTATTCTACCATATGAGGTCTGTAAATGTCAAAAAAATGCACCTTCAATTCCTTTTGAAAGTGCATTTTTAGTGTTATTTAATTGTATTATTATTATAATTTTATATTTTGTATCGGAGATATTCTCGATTCTACGTTCCTGTGAGACCTTTGTCGTCTGTTATTTTATCACCTGAATGATTTTCATATCCATTCAATACTTTATGTATTAAATCTTCTGTCAAGTCATTCCTGCTTTTATAACAAATCTGAGATTATAACATATCCTTTCAATGTTTCTTTACACATTTTTCATTCTATGTTATATGCGGTATTTTTATTCAATACATCTATGAGTGATTCATCTTTTTCTCTTTGCTTCCAGTTTCCGTACTCTCCGATCTTTGATCTTCTTTTCTTTCTACTGGACTTTTACGCTTGGCAAAGGTCTCTTTCTTCACAGGAACCTTCACTCATCATACCACTGACATATTGATAAAAATCTGAAACTATACTGTCCATGGGACTGACCTCCTGTTGAACTTGTATTTTTAATCTAATCCGGCGTCTGTTACTTTTGCCTTCTTAGTTAAATATCTTTGGGAGATTTCTTTCTCTCTTTGATGGTTATATAATAACATTCGGCATCCAATTTGTCAATATATTTATTTGATTTTTTTATATTTTTTATTTAT
>ENA-OQCX01001209-OQCX01001209.1-human-gut-metagenome-genome-assembly--contig:-NODE-1209-length-12375-cov-1.293027_pt1 | contig 12375 bp, 17 predicted proteins | sample MGYA00242762_ERZ504587 | MGnify/ENA primary metagenome ERZ504587 (study PRJEB26092, sample SAMD00036337) | human gut metagenome | host: Homo sapiens | study: EMG produced TPA metagenomics assembly of...
GAATCGGACCAGGTTCTTATGAAGGAATGACAGGAGCTGCAGCTACAGCTCTTGAAAAAAGTGATGTGATCGTTGGATACACTGTTTATATTGATCTTGTAAAAGACCATTTTCCGGGAAAATCTCTTCTCACTACACCTATGAGAAAAGAAGTAGACCGCTGTGTAATGGCTTTTGATGAGGCTATGAAAGACCAGACAGTTTCCATGATCTGCAGTGGTGATGCGGGAGTTACGGAATGGCTGGTCTTATGTATGAAATCGGCGCAAACTATCCGGAGGTGGAACTGGAAGTAGTTGCAGGTGTTACAGCAGCAACCGGAGGAGCAGCAGTGCTTGGTGCTCCATTGATCCATGATTTCTGTCTGATCAGTCTCAGTGATCTGCTCACACCATGGGAAAAGATCGAGAAGCGTCTTCTTCTGGCTTCGGAAGCTGATTTTGTGATTGTTCTTTACAATCCGTCCAGTCACAAGAGACACGATTATCTGAAAAAAGCCTGCGAACTTATGCTTCAACACAAATCTCCGGAAACAGTATGCGGTACCGTGCAGAACATTAACCGCGAGGGTGAAACTGCCAGGGTTATGACTCTGGCTGAATTGAAAGAAAACACAGGTAGATATGTTTACCACTGTATTTATCGGAAATTCACAGACCAGAAATATTGATGGAAAAATGGTAACACCAAGAGGATATAAAAATGTCTGATGTTGTTGTTTTTGCAGGCACCACAGAAGGCTGTGAAATCTGCAGCTTTCTGGCAAAAATAAAGTAAGTGTGCTTGCATGTGTCGCTACCGATTACGGAAGCAAATCATTAAAAGAGGACGAATATCTGAAAATCCACGCTGGCCGCCTGAATGGGACGGAGATGGAAAAGCTTCTGAAAAAACTCAGTCCCGGACTGGTGCTGGATGCTACCCATCCGTATGCTGCCGAGGTAACGGAGAACATTCGTGCTGCCTGCCAAAATACAGGTTTTTCTTACCAGCGAGTATTAAGAGAGGCCGGTGCTTATCAGGATAAGGCTGTTTATGTGGAGAATACAGAGGCAGCAGTGGAATTTCTGGAAGGTACAAAAGGAAATATCCTGCTTACCACAGGCAGCAAGGAGCTTGGAAAATTTACAGCTTTATCTGATGCAGGAGAACGCATTTATGCCCGTGTTCTGTCTTTGCCATCTGTGATGGAAACCTGCAAAGGTTACGGCTTTGAGGGCAAGCATCTGATCGGTATGCAGGGACCCTTTTCCATGGAATTAAACGCAGCCATGCTTCGACAGTATGACTGCAGATATCTTGTGACAAAAGGATACAGGAAAAGCAGGTGGTTTTCAGGAGAAATTGATGCTGCACTTATGTGCGATGTGATTCCTGTTATAATTGGAAGACCGCTGCAGGAAGAGGGCCTTTCTGTGGCAAAATGTAAACATATGCTCGCAGAACACTTTGGACTCACCCTGAAACCTCACGTTACACTTCTGGGAATTGGGATGGGAAGTGAGAAAACCCTTACAATTCAGGGAAAAAGGGCAGTTCAAAGAGCTGATCTGATCATTGGGCCAGGCGTATGGCAGATTCCATCCGGGAGCCGGGACAGCCGGTGGTGTATGAATACCGCAGCGATGTGATTGGAGCTTATATTAAGAGCCATCCGGAATATGAGAATATTGTGATAGCTTTGTCCGGGGATGTGGGATTCTACAGCGGAGCGAAGAAGCTGCTGGATGTGTTGAATGGAAGGAAAACAGAGGGTGTTTTAGCAGATGGTTTTGAAGGGCAGGAGGACAGTGAAAAAGAGAATGGCTGTGTCTCCATTGAGATTATCTGCGGAATTTCTTCTGTGGTCTATTTTATGTCCCAGATTGGTTTATCCTGGGATGACGCAAAGATCACCAGCGTTCACGGCAAATTGCAATTTGGTTTCCATGATCAAGCAGAATCAGAAGGTTTTTTCTATTCTGGGAACAGGAAGTGCAGTTGCGGAACTTGCACAGAAACTTGTGGAATATGAGATGGAGATGTGGTTCTCTATGTTGGAGAAAATCTTTCCTATCCAGATGAAAAAATATTCCAGGCGAACGCCAGTGAACTGACTTCCTATGCGGGTCAGGCATTGAGCGTTGTCTGTGCTTACAATGAAAAAGCCAGACCGGCATTTTCCACTCATGGAATTCCAGATGAGAAATTTATCCGTGGAAAAGCACCTATGACAAAAGAAGAGGTGAGATGTGTTTCCCTTTCCAAGCTTCGTCTTCAGGAAGATTCCATCTGTTATGATGTAGGTGCCGGAACAGGTTCTGTTTCTGTGGAAATGGCTCTTCGCGCAGATCAGGGACAGGTTTTCGCTGTTGAGAAAAAGGATGACGCGGTGGCTCTTCTTTACAAAAACAAACAGCGGTTTGCAGCGGATAATCTGGAAATTATAAAGGGCGAGGCACCGGAAGCACTAAAAGAACTGCCGGTTCCAACTCATGCGTTTATCGGCGGTTCATCAGGAAATCTGAAAGAAATCGTTGCCCTGCTTTTAGAAAAGAACCAGGATGTGCGGATCGTGATCAACTGCATTACGTTGGAGACTATCAGTGAGGCACTGGAGATATTGAAAGAATACGATTTCGCAGATCAGGAAGCAGTGCAGCTTACAGCCTCCAGATCAAAAGAGATTGGAAGATACCATCTAATGATGGGAGAAAATCCTATTTATATTATCACCTGCCAGAGCCCCCGGGCGCAGATATGACAGGTGTGGCTTTTTTAAGAGTGCAGAAAAAGGCTGTTGGCGAGGAAAGAAGAGGAGGACTATCATGAAAAAAAGAATACCCAGGATCTTGCTTGCAGCAGGAGCCAGCGGAAGCGGAAAAACACTTCTCACCTGTGGTCTGCTGCAGGTACTGGTAAACAGAGGAATAAAGACAGTCTCCTTTAAATGCGGACCGGATTATATTGATCCCATGTTCCATACCCAGGTAATTGGTACAAAATCCCGAAATCTGGACACTTTTTTTACAGGAGAGGAGATTACCAGATACCTTCTTGCAAAAAACAGTGCTGATTGTGAAATAGCAGTGATGGAAGGCGTTATGGGTTTTTACGATGGAGTGGCAGGAACCACTACTTTGGCAAGTGCTTATGATCTGGCGCGAGTTACGGATACGCCGGTTATTCTGATCGTGAACAGCAAGGGAATGAGTGTCTCTCTTGCTGCCTACATAAAAGGCTTTCTGGAATACAAAAAAGACAGCCGCATAAAAGGCGTGATTTTTAACCAGATGTCCCCTATGCTCTATCCCAGAATGAAGAAACTGGTGGAAGAGGAGCTTGGCATCAAAGTACTGGCTATGTGCCAAGGGTGGAAGATTGTGTGATCGAGAGCCGACACCTGGGACTGATTTTGCCAGAAGAAATCCCGGAACTGAAGGGACGGCTTTTGAAGCTGGCAGAAGTGCTGGAGAACAGTCTGGAAATTGAAGAGATATTGAAACTGGCCAATGAGGCACCAGTGTTGGAATATCCATTGTTGGAAAAGACAGATGAGAGATCCCTATGTCAGCCAGCTGGAACCAGTGCAATAGCTGAAAAGGTGAAAAGAGAAGTGGATGCATTGACTGAAATGAGTCAGGTGTATACCTGGAAAAGCCCAGGGAAGCTTCGGATCGGTCTTGCGAAAGATGAGGCATTCTGCTTCTTTTATGAAGACAATCTGGATCTTCTTCGTTCCATGGGTGCCGAGCTGGTGGCCTTTTCGCCTGTACATGACGGACATTTACCAGAAAATCTGGACGGACTTCTTCTCTATGGTGGATATCCGGAATTAAATGGAAAAGCATTGGAGGAGAATCTTTCTATGCGGCAGGAAATTGCGGCAGCCATAAAGGATGGAATGCCTGTCTTGCAGAATGCGGTGGGTTCATGTATCTCCACGAAAGCATGGAGGGAATGGATGGGAAATTCTATGAAATGGCAGGCGTTATTCCGGGTAAGGTATGGCGAACACCCAGACTGACCCGGTTTGGCTATATTACTTTGAGGCAGAATAAGGGGATTTCCGATGGAAAACAGGAAACAGCGATTCTTGGGGAGTCAGATCTTGGAGTAAGTCCGGCCCATGAATTTCATTATTTTGATTCGGATAATTGTGGAACTGCATTTCATGCTTCCAAATCGGAAAGCAACGCGGGTGGGACTGCATGCACGGCTTTGATCATTTGTTAGCTGGCTTTCCTCATTTATATTATTACGCAAATCCGAAAATCCCGCAGGCATTTTTAAAAAAGTGTCTGGAGTATAAGGAGTTACAAAAATGATACGATTATTAACTCTTCCGGCAGGTTTTATTCTTGACCTGCTTATGGGAGATCCAAGATGGCTATATCATCCGGTATGTCTTATAGGAAATCTGATCAGCATACTGGAAAAAGGAATACGAAAGGTGTTTCCGAAAACAGATAAGGGTGAGCGGGCAGGAGGCATTCTGGAAGTTGTCCTTGTCTGTTTTATTACCTTTTTTATTCCTTACGTTGTAATCCATCTGCTTTATAAATGGAATTTCTGGCTGGGCTTTGCACTGGAGACTTTCTGGTGCGGACAGCTGCTTGCAACAAAATCATTGAAAGTGGAAAGTATGAAAGTATATGACCGCCTGAAAAACGGAACCATTGAGGAAGCGCGTTATGCCGTTTCCATGATCGTGGGACGTGATACACAGGCACTTTCAGAAATCGGAGTGACGAAGGCAGCTGTGGAAACGGTTGCGGAAAATTCCTCTGACGGAATTATTGCCCTATGTTTTATATGGCAATCGGTGGAATTCCCTGATGTTTTTGTACAAGGGCATCAACACTATGGATTCTATGCTTGGATATAAAAACGATAAATATCTGTATTTTGGAAGATGTGCAGCCAGACTTGACGATGTGGCGAATTATATTCCAGCCAGAATTTCCGGTTGGTTGATGGCATTGTCCACAGTATTTGTTGGAATGGATACCAAAAATGCAGTGAAAATATACAGAAGAGACCGCCGCAATCATGCAAGCCCCAATTCTGCCCAGACAGAAGCGGCTATGGCAGGAGCACTGGATGTTCAGCTGGCAGGAAATGCTTATTATTTTGGTAAGCTATATGAAAAACCGACGATCGGGGATCCGATCCGCCCGGTTGAAATCGAGGATATTCCAAGAGCGAATAAGCTGCTTTATGCAACCTGTATTGTGGGAGCAATTTTATTCTTCGGGCTGAGTGTTCTTCTGAAAACTGTGTTATAGCGGATTTTGCTGAAAAAACAGCAACAAATAAAAGATTAAGTATGTTTTAAAATTGTGACGCACATCCTTACAGAAAGCCTTTTTCAAACACGCTTTAGATCATGTAATTACTTGAATGGAGACAACAATGGAAAAACACATACATGGCGGTGATGTGTATCATCATCAGGGGTGCATTGACTTTTCAGCAAACTGCAATCCTCTTGGTACCCCGGAGGGAATCAAAAAAGCGATCATTGAAAGTCTGGAGCATATAAATGACTACCCCCAGGTAGGCTGCACTCCCTTAAAAAAAGCCATTGCAGAATATGAGAATACGAAGCCGGATCAGGTGATCTGCGGAAACGGCGCTGCAGAGGTGATCTTTTCCCTTTGCCGGGCGGTGAATCCAAGACGGGCTCTGGTGCCGGCTCCGACTTTTGCAGAATACCAGCAGGCATTATATAGTGTGGATTGCCAGGTAGAGTTTTTCCCCTGAATGGGAAAAAGGGGTTTGTGCTGGAGGAAGACTTCTTACAGGCATTGACAAAAGAGATTGACATTATTTTCCTGTGTAATCCCAATAATCCAACCGGGCTTCTGGTGGAAAAACCGTTGCTGGAAAAAATTCTGAAGCGTTGTCAGGAGCTTGATATTCTTATGGCTGTGGACGAATGCTTCCTGGATTTCGTTCCATCACCAGAAAAATATACGCTAAAAGAATATCTGGAAACCTATGACAATCTGTTTCTTCTGAAAGCTTTTACAAAGCGCTATGCTATGGCAGGTGTGAGACTTGGCTATGGTCTTTGCGGAAATAAAGGACTTCTGAGGAAAATGGAAGGTGTATGTCAGCCCTGGAATGTCTCTTCCATGGCACAGGCAGCAGGTCTGGCGGCTTTGCAGGAAAGAGAATATGTAGAAAAGGGAAGACAGGTGACCTTTCAGGAACTGGCATATCTGAAAGAAGAACTGACGGCGCTTGGCTATCCGGTTTATCCTTCTCAGGCGAATTACGTGTTTTTTATAGGTCCGGCGGATTTGTATGAGAAGCTGGAGCAGAAGAAGATCCTGATACGCGATTGCAGTAATTATACCGGGCTTTCCAAAGGATATTACAGGGTGGCGGTGAAGAAACATGAAGAAAATCAGCAGCTTGTCAGGGCATTGAAAGAAATAAATAGAACCAAAGTTGAAAATGTGATTTTATAAAAGGAGGAACACATTTTGGCAAAAGCAATTATGGTGCAGGGGACAATGTCCAATGCAGGAAAAAGCCTTCTGGCAGCAGGCCTTTGCAGAATTTTTAAACAGGACGGTTATCGTGTGGCACCTTTCAAGTCCCAGAATATGGCGTTGAATTCTTTTATCACAAAAGAAGGTCTGGAAATGGGACGTGCCCAGGTGATGCAGGCAGAAGCAGCCGGAATTGCTCCTTCTGTTCTGATGAATCCTGTTCTTTTAAAGCCTACAAATGATGTAGGCTCCCAGGTAATCGTAAACGGTGAGGTTTTGGGAAACATGAGCGCCAGGGATTATTTCAAATATAAGAAAAAACTGGTGCCGGATATTATGAAGGCTTACAATGCTCTTGCAGCAGAAAATGATATTATTGTTATAGAGGGAGCCGGAAGTCCGGCGGAAATCAATCTGAAAAGTGATGATATCGTAAATATGGGTATGGCGAAAATGGCAAAGGCTCCGGTTCTTCTGGTGGGAGATATTGACCGTGGCGGTGTTTTTGCCCAGCTGATCGGAACTGTCATGCTTCTGGAAGAAGATGAAAAGGAGATGGTAAAAGGTCTGATCATCAATAAATTCCGTGGAGACAAAACCATTCTGGATCCTGGGGTGGAAATGCTGGAGGAAAGAAGCGGCATTCCGGTTGTAGGCGTAGCTCCTTATCTGAATATTCAGGTGGAGGATGAGGACAGCTTACGGAACGTTTTGAGACAAAGCGGACAGTAGACCTGATTGACATTGCGGTGATCCGAGTGCCCAGAATATCTAATTTCACAGATTTTAATCCGTTGGAGAGTATCCAGGGGGTTTCCCTTCGCTATGTGAAAATCCATCAGAGCTTGGTAATCCGGATATGATCATTCTGCCGGGAACCAAAAATACAATGGAAGATCTTCTGTGGATGAGGGAAAATGGTCTGGAAGCGTTGATCCTGAAGGAGGCTGCGAAAGGAAAGCTGATTTTTGGAATCTGCGGTGGCTATCAGATGATGGGCGAGACTTTAAGCGATCCTCATGGAGTGGAAGCTGGCGGAACGATCAAAGGTATGGGTCTTCTTCCAATGGATACCGTTTTTGCAAAGAAAAAGACCAGAACCAGAGTGGAAGGCTCTTTCGGCCAGCTGACTGGTGCGTTTGCAAAGCTTAGTGATACTGCTCTGGAAGGATATGAGATCCATATGGGTGAGACTGCCCTGAAAGGAGATGCAAAGCCATCTACCAGTATTCAGGATAGCGTAACCGGAGAGAGAAAGGCAGATGGTGCATATCTTGACAATGTGTGCGGAACCTATGTCCATGGTGTTTTCGATAAAGAGGCAGTAGCTGAGGCAATTGTACAGATCATTGGAGAAAAGAAAGGTCTGGATGTATCTGGAATGACTGGTATGGATTTCCAGGCGTTTAAGGAAACCCAGTATGATATCCTGGCAGCAGAGCTCCGGAAACATCTGGATATGAAGAAGATATATGAAATCCTGGAAGAGGGGGTACAAATATGAAGGTAGAACTGGAAAATGTAAAACCAATGGACATAGAGAAAAGAAGCTTTGAAATCATCACAGAGGAGCTTGGTGATACTCCTCTGCTCCCGGGAACAGAGCTGGTGGTAAAGAGATGTATTCACACAAGCGCTGATTTTGATTACGCGAAAAATCTTTGTTTTTCCGAAAACGCAGTGGAAAAAGCGATTCAGGCAATTAAAGATGGCGCCTGTATTGTAACCGACACCCAGATGGCAAAAGCAGGAATCAATAAACGCGCCCTTGCAAGGTATGGCGGTGAGGTTTACTGTTTTATGTCAGATGAGGATGTGGCGAAGATTGCGAAAGAAAATGGTTCCACCCGTGCCACAGCCAGCATGGACAAGGCGGCCGGTTGGATAAAAAGCTGATCTTTGCTATTGGAAATGCACCTACAGCACTGGTTCGCCTTTATGAGCTGATCGAGGAGAAAAAGCTGGATCCGGAGCTGATCATCGGTGTGCCTGTGGGGTTTGTGAATGTAGTGCAGTCCAAGGAACTGATCATGCATACAGATGTACCGTACATTGTACCCGCGGGCGTAAGGGTGGATCAAATATCGCAGCGTGCATCTGTAATGCCTTGCTGTATATGATTGACAACAATCGGGGATAAAAACGGCGTATACTCTGTCTGTGGTAAATGGCAAAGTATACGCTGTCTGTTTAGTCAAAAACTACAGACTTCAGCAGTTCACAGGCCGGGATGAAATCCTGTACTGGCATGGAAGAGCAGGACATAAGTACCGTCACATCTTTTTCACTTTCTTTTAAAATTTGTAAATTCAGGCTTTTTTCAGAAGCCTGTTTTTTTAATTCATCCCCGCTTTTTTCATAAGGCAAAGTAAGAGCCAGACTGGTACCGGCTGCGCCTACCTGAATCTGACAGCCAGTGCCAAATACCTGACGGACTGAGCTGCGAAGCTGCTTTAATTTGGAGGAATAAAGTCGTTTCAGCCTTCTGGTCTGTGCAGCAAGATGACCGTCCCGGATAAATTGACACAGAGCAATCTGTTCTGCTTTAGAAGCAGTCTGGTTGTAAAATCCGGCTTTCTTTTTATAAGCATTGAGAAGCTCAGGAGGCAGGATCATAAAGCTGATACGGATAGAAGGCAGCAGCAATCTGGAAAATGAACCAATGTAAACTACGCCCTGTCCTCCGGAGAGTCCGAAAAGGGAGGGTGTAGGCTTCTGGAAATAGACAAATTCGTTTTCGAAATCATCTTCGATTACCAGATGATGGCGTTCATTTGCATATTTCAAAAGCTCCAGACGGCGCTTTACCGGCATGATTTCGCCCCACTTTGTCATGTGTGCAGGAGAAACATAGACCACATCACAGTCTTTGTTACGGTAACAGATCTCATATCCATAGTCCCCGAAAACTGTGCTTCCGTGAACGAAAGAAGGGGTTGGAAAGGATACCCGGTGAAATTCCGGATATACTTCATGGATAAGAGGACAGAGAATCTGCAGCAGGCTTTGGAAACTGGCGCCTACTACAATATCATCCGGTGAACAAAGAATGTTCCGCCTCTCACGGATGTAATCTGACAAAGTTTCCCGGAAATCCGCTTCCCCCTGGGGTTCGCCGTAGGTCAGCATGCGTTCATTCTGCCGGAGGGCGCTTTTCATGTAACGGCTCCACAGGTCAAAACGAAAGCTTTCTTTATCCACACCTGAAGATGCCAGGTCATAGCGGTAATGAGTTTCTTTGTGAGTACCCGGCTGGTTGTTTTTATGCTGGTGGGAGGCAATCTCTGTGACATAATAGCCGCTTTGGGCTTTTGCCATAATGTAGCCGTCTGCGGCAAGCTGAAGATAGGCAGTTTCAATAGTAGTGCGGGAAAGCTTCAGCTCCTGGGAACACTTGCGGAGAGAAGGCATTTTGCTTCCGGGTGTCATTTTCCCATCCAGGATCAGTTTCCGGTAGTATTCGTAAACTTCCATATAAAGATGTGTAGTGCGGTTTTGATTCTTTTCAATGTTTAACATAAAACTGTCCCCTCTAAAAAAGTTGAATTTGGATATTTCTGTACATACACTTAGGTGATATTTTATAATATAAACGAAAAATTTACAATAAAAATCAGGAGTGATATATTTGAAAAAAATAGCGGTAATTCAGGATTTGTCAGGGCTTGGAAAATGTTCCCTGACAGCGGCAATTCCGGTGATCTCGGTGATGGGCGTGCAGCTGTACCGCTGCCAACAGCAGTACTCAGCAACCAGACCCGGTTATCCTTCCTATTACTGTGACAATTATACAGAGCACATGGAACAGATCATGGATGAATGGGAGAAACGGGGATTTTCCCCGGATGGAATTTATACAGGATTTCTGGCTGACGAGGAGCAGGCAGATAAGATCCTGGATTTTCTCAGAAGATTCCGGAAAGAGAAGACCGTGGTGCTGGTGGATCCGGTTATGGGAGATAATGGCGGTGCTTATGGGATTTATACAGAAGGTTTGCGGGAACGGATGGTCCAGCTGGTGAGAAGCGCACAGGTGATCACCCTATCTGACAGAAGCATTGCTTCTTTTGTATGGGAAAGAAGAGATGGAAAAAAGATACACCGGGCTTTTGGAACTGGATGGGGAGAAACGTCTGGAGCAGATTGAAAAAATCGGCGAGAAGCTGGCAAATGAATATTGTTTACAGGCAGCTGTAATTACGGGAATCGAATATGTGAAAGAGCAGAAAGCAGCACCTGCGCTAATTTCAGATAGGAATGAGAAGAACTCTATGCAGATGGGAAATCTGGTGGTGGAAAATGGTCAGGTCTATTGGTGTTTTGCCCCAAAGACCGGGGGCAGCTATTCGGGAACCGGTGATCTGTTTGCCGCTGTACTCAGTGCAGGGTTAGTGAAGAGAATGTCTATGATGACTTGTGTAGAGCTGGCAGTAAAATTCCTTTCTAAAGCAATCGCGGAAACTTGTAACAAGGAGGCACGGACCGAAATGACGGAGTCTGCTTCGAGAAATATCTTGAGGAATTGTGTAAAATAGAAAAATGAAACAGCTGCTGTGAATGGCGAGAGGCGTAACACGAATTATGGAGGAGTGAGTGAATAATGGCTGATATTGTTTATTGTTATAATCATGAAGTGTATTTTAATTTAACTAATAAATGTCCATGCAACTGTACCTTCTGCATCCGAAACAATGGTGATTCTGTAGGCAGTGCGAAAACATTATGGTTTGAGAAAGAACCTACAATGGAAGAAATCTACAAGGCCATTGATTGCGTTTGATTTTTCCGGTTATAAAGAAGCTGTTTTCTGCGGGTACGGAGAGCCGACTATGGCATTGGATAAGCTGATCGCAGTCAGCAAATATGTAAGAAGTAAATATCCGGCACATTCAGACCGAGATGGCAAGCTCTGTCCGGGAATCCGGTTACGTCTGAATACCAATGGACTTGGTGACCTGATCAATAAGCGTTCTATAGCCAGGGAAGTCTGTCAGGCGGTAGACATTGTTTCCATCAGTCTGAATATGCCAGACGCAAAGTCCTACAATGAAGTAGTGCGTCCGGCCTATGGAGAAAAAGCATTTGATGCTATGTTGCAATTTGCAAAAGATTGCAAACAGTATACAGAAAATGTAAAATTTACGGTTGTAGACTGCATTGGCGAGGAAAATGTTGAGAAAAGCCGCAAGGTGGCAGAGAAGCTTGGTATTCCCTTGAGAGTGCGTGAATATACAGCAGAATAAAAGCGGAAGAATATAAGCAGATATGTTTAAATAAAAAAGACACCTTAACAGATCGTTTATAAAACCTAACAATTTTTATTAGATTTTATATGTATAAAAATCTGAAGTGGTGTCTTTCATTTTGCGAACAACGAGCTAGAGCGTGTTTATATGGGAACTTAGAGCTTTTGAGACAGGCTGCAGCCTTGTTACGCATTTATAAGCTTCAGCAAAATTCTCCCGGAACTGTGGCACACAAGCCAGTATATCCGAGTTCGACAGGTAAGGCAGCTCCTTATTTCCCCAGTCTGTGATGACGCCGCCTGCTTCCCTTAAAATAATGGATGCTCCACTGTAATCCCAAGGCTTCAGATTCTGCTCCAGATAAGCATGCTGTCTTCCGCATGCTACATAGCAGATATCAAGAGCAGCAGAACCTGTACGTCTGAAGTCAGCACAGTTCATAAAGATATTATAAAATACCGGAAACAATTCCTTTGCCCTGTTTTTCTCATAAGGAGAAGAACCGAAGGATACTACCGCGTCCCTGAATTCTGGCTGGTTAGAAACCTGGATAGGAGCTCCATTCAGGTAAGCACCTTCCCCTTTTGCCCCATAGAACAGTTCTTCGGTAAATGGATTATAAACTACACCGAAAGTAATTTCCCCAT
>ENA-OQCX01001211-OQCX01001211.1-human-gut-metagenome-genome-assembly--contig:-NODE-1211-length-12373-cov-2.956802_pt1 | contig 12373 bp, 17 predicted proteins | sample MGYA00242762_ERZ504587 | MGnify/ENA primary metagenome ERZ504587 (study PRJEB26092, sample SAMD00036337) | human gut metagenome | host: Homo sapiens | study: EMG produced TPA metagenomics assembly of...
TGTGCTCTCGGCATTCCATCTGCAACTGCTGCATCTGCCATTGCCTCAAGGAACATGAACACATACGCCGGAGAGCTGCCTGAACGCCTACGACGGCGTCCATCAGATGCTCCGGGATCACCTCTGTCTTGCCGAAGGTGTCGCAGAGTTTTACAGCAAGTGCAGTTTCTTCTTCTGTGATCAGTTCATTGACACAGAGGGCTGTCATTCCCTCTCCGACCATCGCCGGAGTGTTTGGCATGGTACGGATGACTTTTGTATTTTCGCCAAGCGCTCACCAAGCCACTGCAGAGTCTTGCCCGGCGCGATAGAAATAAAAATCTGTCCAGCCTTTACACTGCCCCTGATCTCATCCAGAACGCCCTCCAGAAACTGCGGCTTCACTGCCAGAAAAACAACATCCGCAAAATCCACCACCTGCGCGTTGTTAGCTGCCTTCCGGATGCCAAGTTCCTTCTCGATCTTCTCGCGGGTCTTGTCTGACTTCGCAGAAGCGATCATATCTGATGCTTCCACCTCTCCACTTTTCAGAATTCCCTTTAACATGGCTGTCGCCATATTTCCACAGCCGATAAAACCAATTTTCATGATAATCTTCCTCCTTGTGTGAAAACATAGTTAAGTTGCTCTGTCGCTTTACAAAATTACAGCGGCATTTTCTTTATCATACCTGTTTTCACACCAAAAGTAAAATACTAAATTTCTCTCATTTCTCGTCGGTCTCAATCACACACTGATATTTCCTGCTTTTCTTGTCATAGCTGATTCCCACCAACAAAATATTTCCTGTATACTGCCGGATAGATGCAGGATATTTTTTGTCTATAAAAAGTGTCAAGAAATTATTACTTGACACTTTTTGACATTTTATTTTTTCTTCTTTTTCAGAAACATAGACAGATAGGAGGTTCTCGTCGTATCCTGCATGGAATAGCCAAGCGTATGCAAGATCTGTTCCAGCTGATCGAGAGCCGCTTCCCGTTTCTCCTCCTCATCGACGATGATCTCCAGTTCCAGATAATCTCCCAGGTTCGTGACAGCATCCACGCAGGCAGTGATATTATCCCTGTGATAATACTGCCGAAGCTTCTCCACCACCGGAACCGGCCGGAAACCAATCCTCTCCAATATCTCCCGACAAACCGCCCCATCCCCCACTGATGTCTCCAACTCCTGCCTTGTCATAGAAGTATTATCAAGTTTTGCACCCTTATACGTAATCACAGCCGACCTCTCCCCCGTTCCCCGATTCTCTACACACCTCACCCGAAGCGCCTCATCCAACCCCACAAAATCATGATGCTCCGCCATATAATAAGTATCAGATTCCATAACAAACTTCCCCTTACAAAACCCAATCTCTGCCAGAGTTTCCTCTATACATTCCTTATCACTTATCCTTAATTTAATCTCAACTTCTATGCTCATAACTACTTACACTCCCACTATTTTTCTTCTAATATAGCACAATACATCCAACATGAACACCTCCCCCTTCCAACACCTGATCCATCCCCCATAGTATGGCATACTTCAGAAAAACCCTGCCCATAAGAACATCAAGCCTCAAAGTATCACATAAAAAAAAGAGGAATCCTTCACACAAAAACCTCCCCACCTGAAACACCAGGAGAAATTTTCAAAGGATTCCCCACACAACAAAATTCTCGTCAAACACCCAGCCCAGGGTGTGCAGAGGGACTGGCGAAGTCCCTCTGCGGTTTTGCAATACCCCTTTGCGGTTTCATACGATTTTTCTAAATCACATGATCTTTCTAAACAGATCCTTCAGATCCTCCACACTCGCATCCTTCGGGTTACCCGGTGCACAAGCATCCGCATGTGCAGATTCAGCGAGGAACTGCAGATCTTCCTCTTTAATAGCCTCCAGCTTGGTCGGAATTCCCACATCAACAGAAAGCTTTCTAACCGCATCAATAGCAGCCTTTCTATATTCCTCCTGAGTCATAGAATCCACATCCTTCACACCCATTGCACGAGCGATCTCACGATACTTCTCTCCAGTGCATTCCTGGTATATTCCATTACGATCGGAAGCATCATAGCGCATGCAACACCATGCGGAGTATCATAAACAGCACCCAGTGTATGAGCCATGGAATGTGCGATTCCAAGACCTACATTTGAGAATCCCATACCTGCGATATACTGTCCAAGAGCCATTCCCTCACGACCTTCTTTGGTATTTTCAACAGCTCCGCGAAGAGATTTGGAGATCAGTTCAATCGCTTTGAGATGGAACATATCTGTCATTTCCCATGCAGCTTTTGTGGTATATCCTTCGATTGCATGAGTCAGGGCATCCATACCTGTAGAAGCGGTCAGTCCCTTAGGCATTGAAGACATCATTTCCGGGTCAACAACTGCGATGATCGGCATGTCATGCGGGTCAACACATACAAATTTACGTTTCTTTTCTACATCTGTGATAACGTAGTTGATGGTAACTTCTGCTGCTGTTCCTGCTGTTGTCGGAACTGCAATGATCGGTACGCAAGGTTTCTTTGTCGGTGCTGTACCTCCAGGCTTCTTACATCCTCAAATTCCGGGTTTGCGATGATGATACCGATTGCTTTTGCAGTATCCATGGAAGAACCACCACCGATTGCAATGATATAATCTGCACCGGATTTTTTGAATGCAGCTACACCATTCTGGACGTTCTGGATGGTCGGGTTTGCTTTGATATCAGAATAAATTTCGTATTCCAGACCCTCTTTTTCAAGGACATCTGTTACCTTGCTTGTTACGTTAAATTTGATCAGATCCGGGTCAGAGCATACAAATGCTTTTTTGAATGCATGTGCTTTTGCTTCGTTTGCGATCTCTGCAATTGCACCTGCTCCGTGATAAGATGTTCCGTTTAAGTTAATTCTATTTGCCATGATAATTACATCCCTTTCTGCGTCGCTCACGCCTTAACTTTGTTATTATCTTAACAATAGTTTTATAAAAAAGAAAGTTACAGAATCCAACAAGTGTAACGTTTTCTGTAACTTTCGTGATTTGTTCTAAATTTATGCATTCATATTCAGTAAAAATAACCAGATATATCTTTCCTGTTTATGGAAACATTTCTGTAATGCCTGTATTTCCAACATTTTTGAAGTTGTCAGTTCAGGATCTCAAGCCTCGCAAAAATCTCTGCAAGCTTCTCCGGCATCCCATCTACAATGATAGATGCCAGTTCTTCCGGGGTACATGTCACCCTCCTGTCACCCATTTGACAGTCATATAAATAGAGCTCTGGCAGTACATTTCCAGCAGATAATGAACGTTTTCGCCGGTACTTTGCCAGTTTTTTCACGAATTAAATTTTCGTAAAACTGTAAGATCAGCTCGAAATCATGCTGTCTGAGGGAATTCTGTTCGTCATAACGAAACGCTGCCGCAAAAAATGTCTGCTCTTCCTGAATATAAGTAAACTTCTTGACCAGAGCATCATAGACCGTCTTTCCACGTCCCATATGTTCAAAAGATTTCGTAAGAAGTTTGTCAAAATACCAGTTGATCAGGTCGTATTTGTCCAGAAAATTCCTGTAAAAAGTCTGTCTCGTAAGCTCACATTTCTCTGTGATCTGCTTCACTGTGATGTTCTCTACAGGAGTTGTCTGCATACATTCTTTCATGGCCCGTGCCAGCCGGTATTTGGTTTTTTCACCCTTTGTCAGATCTCTCTGGTTGCCTGTTTCAGCCATTCTTTTTCTTCCTCATCTAAGTATGGTGATATGGTCGTATATACTTTCTGATGGTAATCATTCAGAAGTTTCCGCTCACGTTCTGTCATCTCTTCCGGGTTGATTCCCTCCAGATCAAATGGGACCATTGTCAGTGGTTCGAAGCACATAAACTGCCCGAAAGATGTCTTTTCTGCCTTTTTGCAGAGGACAAGATTTTCGTGGCGGATCCCGAATTCATTTTCCAGATAATAGCCAGGTTCGTCGGAGGTGATCATTCCTTCCTCAAGCACCGGTGCCGGATTTCCCGGAAGGTTTTTCCAACGGAAGCTGTTCGGTCCTTCGTGAACATTCAGAAGATAGCCTACCCCGTGTCCTGTGCCGTGGTTATAATCTTCACCCAGTTCCCAGAGCGGTCCTCTGGCAAGATAATCGAGGTTTAAACCTGTGAATCCATACTTGAATTTCGCCGCTGCCAGGTTCAGATTTCCACGCAGAACTGCGGTAAAAAATTTCTTTTCTTTGGCTGTGACAGGTCCAAGAACAATGGTTCTTGTGATATCTGTTGTTCCTTCCAGATAATGTCCGCCGGTATCTGCAAGCACCATTCCCCTGGCCGCAAGCGGGATGTCTGTCGCTTCTGTCGCGCTATAATGTACGATCGCAGCATGCGTTCCATATGCAATGATCGGATCAAACTGTCCCCAGAAAGTGCTCCTGTTCGCTGCGGAACTGGTATAATTTCTCCGCTGCGCTCAGTTCTGTAATGGTAGTTCTGGTGACGTTTTTCTTGAGCCAATGGATAAATTTAGTTACTGCGATACCGTCCTTAATATGTGCAATTCTCTCGTTTTCCATCTCTGGTTTGTTCTTGACTGCCTTCGGAAGAAGAGTCAGATTTGGCTCATCCAGAATCGTCACTTCAGATGGAATATTACTTACGAGACGGCTGTTGACATTCGCCCTGGAGAGCAGAACTTCTTATCTGAAGAGATGGTCTGAACATAAGAATAGACATCATCGTATGGGTAAATTTTTACCCCATCTGCTTCCAGATTACTGCGGATCTCTTCTGAAAAAGCTGCTGCATTTGCGTATAATCTCAGTTCATTCTCCATCATTACAAGGTAAGAAAGAACCACCGGACAGCAGTGGATATCGTTACCGCGGATGTTCAAAAGCCAGGCGATATCATCGAGGGATGTGAGGATAAAAGTGTCGGCTTCTTTTGCTTTCATCTGCTCACGGATCTCTGCGATCTTATCTGCTCTGGACTTGCCGGTCCATCGGATATCCAGTTCCATGACCGGCTCACAGGAAAGAACCGGACGGTCTTCCCAGATCTCGCCGATCAGGTCATCGTTTACAGAAAATGTGATATGTTTTTTCTGCAGAAGTTCCTGCAATTCTTCCGCTTCCCTCGCACTTACAGTACGGGCCGTCGAAGCCAAGACACATGCCTTCTTCTAATTTATCGTTCAGAAACTGATGCACGGTCGGAACCCCTGGCTCTCCGGATTTGAACAGTTCTATTGTCGTATCGCGGAGCTGATCCGCTGCCTGGATAAAATAACGGCCATCGGTCCACAGCCCTGCCATGTCCTGTGTGATAATGGCAGTTCCTGCGGAGCCGGTGAAGCCGGTGATATATTTCCTGCATTTGAAGTAGTCACCTACGTATTCCGATCCATGGAAATCATCTGTTGCTACCAGATAGGCGTCTATCTTTTTTTCTTTCATAAGAATGCGAAGGGCGTTTAATTTTTGTTTTATAGTCATTTTTTTCTATGCCTCCCTCATAACATGGGGTGTAAATTTTATAAATTTACTTTAAACAGGATATATATATTTGTCAAGAGAGGAAGGGTACTTCCCTTGGACCCGTTAATTTGCATTGACCTTTCTTGTCAGGGCGGGATGCCTGGGGGGATTTTTTTATATTGGGATATATGAAAACCGCGAAGGGACTTGCCAGTCCCCTCGCCACCCCTGGGCTGGGTGTTTGACGGAAATTTTGTCTTATGTAGTGCCCTTTGAAAAATTCTCCTGGTGTATCAGGTCGGAAGATCTTTGTATAAATGATATCGCAGTATATAAAAATAACAGGATTCTTCTCTTTCGCATGGAGAAGATATCCTGTTATTTTATCATACTATTGGTAAGTTGATTTGTATTAGTATAACTCTAAGCTAGTGTACTGTATCATTGACATTTCGCTAAATAACTTGCCTGTTTTCCCATCGAACTGCGTTGACTTCGCCCAACGATGCCACCGCATCGCCTCGTTCAGTCGCCTTGTCGATGAAAAAACATTCTGCGTTATTTAACTGAAAGTCAATGAGACAGTACACTAGGTCATCCATTTTAAAACTCTTCATTGGTCAGAATCTAAAATACTATCTTCCAAGCCAACCATCTCAAGAGCATTTATTGACTTTAATCTGGCTTGCTCATTCTACAGTCATCCATTTTTCCAAAATTCTGTGGTCTTTCAAATAAATTACTTCTTACAGAGTCATTCCAGCACCCAATTTTCGTTGGTTTCCAGACGACTTACTTCCCACGTAGTCATTCTCACTCCCAATCTTCGTTGGTTTCCAGACGACTTACTCCTCACGTAGTCATCCCAACACCCCCGCGCCTTTCACGCCAGCGAAACAGCCCTAACAGTTAGCGTCAGCCCGTTCTGTCTTGATGCACCAGGCGTGGCCAAGTAGGGGGTGTCTGAGGGGGAGTTCGGCCTTCGCAACTTCGAGATGCTCCCCCTCAGGGTTTTCTCAGTTTCCAAACTGAATTTTCCTCCTTATAAGGCAAAAATTATACTTTTTTAATATGAGACTTAATTCTTAGAAAAGTCCAGTAATCTTTCCGGTCTCATCAACATCAATACGTTCTGCAGCAGGTACTTTCGGAAGACCTGGCATCGTCATGATCTCGCCTGTCAGGGCAACGATAAATCCTGCGCCAGCAGAAATCTTAAGATTACGTACAGTAACTTCGAAGTCTGTCGGAGCCCCAAGCTTGGTCTGGTCATCGGTCAGGCTGTACTGTGTCTTAGCCACACAGATCGGGCAGTTGCCAAATCCAAGAGCTTCCAGCTGTTTCGCCTGCTTCTGCGCATTTGCAGTAAGAACTACTCTCTTACCGCCATATACTTCTGCACGATCTGGTTCAGTTTATCTTCGATAGATCCTTCCAGTTCATATGCATAAGTAAAGTCGTTTGGTTCTTCTACGAGGCGAAGAACTTCTTCTGCAAGTTTGATTCCGCCTTCTCCGCCTTTTGCCCATACTTCGGAAAGGGCTACGTTTACACCGAGTTCTTTGCATTTGGCTTCTACGAAGTCAAGCTCTGCCTTGGTGTCGGTCGGGAATGCGTTGATGGCAACTACGCAAGGAAGTTTGTACACATTCTTGATGTTGCTTACATGTTTCAGAAGGTTCGGGATACCTTTTTCAAGAGCTTCCAGGTTTTCGTTGTTGAGGTCAGCTTTGGCTACGCCGCCGTTGTATTTCAGAGCACGTACGGTTGCTACGATAACAACTGCACTTGGATGCAGGTCTGCCATACGGCATTTGATATCGAGGAATTTCTCTGCACCAAGGTCTGCACCGAATCCTGCTTCTGTGATCGCATAATCAGCAAGTTTCATTGCCATCTTGGTTGCTGTTACGGAGTTACATCCATGAGCGATGTTTGCGAATGGTCCGCCGTGTACGATCGCCGGAACGTGTTCCAGTGTCTGAACGAGGTTCGGTTTCAGGGCGTCTTTCAGGAGAGCTGTCATAGCGCCTTCTGCATGGAGGTCACCTGCTGTTACCGGTTTCTGCTCGGATACTTTACCGTAGGTATATCCGATAATAATTCTGGAAAGTCTTTCTTTCAGGTCTTTAATGTCACTTGCAAGACAAAGGACTGCCATGATCTCAGATGCAACGGTGATGTCATATCCGTCTTCACGCGGCATTCCGTTTGTTCTTCCACCGAGGCCGTCTACTACGTTACGGAGCTGACGGTCGTTCATGTCCACGCATCTTCTCCATGTGATCTTTCTTGGATCGATGTTCAGAGCGTTGCCCTGGAAGATATGATTGTCGATCATTGCTGCGAGCAGATTGTTTGCTGCTCCGATCGCATGGAAGTCACCTGTGAAGTGAAGGTTGATGTCCTCCATCGGAACTACCTGTGCATAGCCGCCGCCTGCTGCGCCGCCCTTAACACCGAATACCGGTCCGAGGGATGGCTCACGGAGAGCTACCATAACGCTTTTGCCGAGTCTCTGCATACCGTCTGCAAGACCTACTGTTGTTGTTGTCTTTCCTTCACCTGCCGGTGTCGGTTGATAGCGGTTACGAGGATCAGCTTGCCGTCCTTTTTGTCGCTTTCTTTCAGAAGATTGTAATCAATCTTTGCTTTGTACTTACCGTACTGCTCCAGATATTTGTCGTCGATGCCTGCTTTTTCTGCGATCTTGGTGATCGGCTCCATTGTGCACTCCTGTGCGATTTCGATGTCACTTTTGAATCCCATAATGTTACCTCCCGCGTTTTATTTTAGTGTTATTTATAACTAGAGGGTTTTCCCCTTTTTTGTATCAGAGGTTTGACATGATAAAAATCTCAGATTGCTTTTGCAAAAGCTTTCAGTGATCCGATGATCACATCTCCCATAACAGCCATGTCTTCTGCCTGGAAGGATACCGGGAAATTGTCGGAGAAGAGGATCTGTGAGGACGGTGGAAATTCATCGTCTCCCTCCCACAGGATCATCTGCACCAGGTATCCCGGAAAGATCTCAAGCTGATAAGCAATGTCACCGTGCTCTACCGGAACACAGTGGATGTGTTCCATGATCGCCTGAAAATCTTTGATGCGGTTTCCGTAGGAAAAAGCCAGTCGTTTAATGCATCTTCCATCAAACTGTCTCAGGTAGACTTCTCCCCACGGCATTTCGCGATAAGTTTTGAATTTGCCGGTGCCGGTAGATGCGGCACCGTTCAGCAGAAAGCGAATCGTCAGAGTTCTGGCATAAACCATGGTTTCCAGCGGGTAAAATCCATATCGTCTGCCTCGTGGCTAACCTGAAAATCCGGCCAGGAAATCTGATACGTCGTTCCGAGGAATTTCAGAGTAAAAGATTTCTCTTCCTCATTGTAGGAAATGCCAAGTCTCTCGGCGATTTCCTTCGGATCAGCTCCTGATACTGGCTCAGATAATGTTCCCACGGGAGACGCTCTTTGCTGTCTTTTCCATATCCCAGTTTCTCTCCCACAGATTCCATCTCTGCCGGATCAAATATTGTTTTTATATCAGAACTCATAATTCACCTCTTAAATTTTAAGTATTATCATCTCCACGGATTGCTTCGCTGTTACGCAGTTTTCACGATTCTATCTCTGATGAACGTTTGGGAACATGGATGCATCGGTATGTGGGATAAAGCATGCTCCCACGAATTCATCCATGTAAGTCGGAACTGTTGAAAGTTCCATATAAGTCATATTGGCTGCAAGATCATATGTTTTCTTTTCGGCTTCTGTGGAATAAAGCATCAGGTATGCACCAGTCAGGGAAGAGTTTCCGATGTAGTGGAATTTCTCCAGCGGAACATCCGGGAACATTCCGATATTGACTGCATTCTGCATATTGATACCACTTCCGATACCGCCTGCAACATAAACATCATCGATCATTGACACATCGAAATCCAGAGAAGAAAGCATCGTTCTGATCGCTGAGAAGATTGCTCCCTTCGCACGGATAAAGTTGTCAATGTCGACTTCTGTGATCTCTACATCCTTTGAAGAACCAGCTTCTTCCTCAAACGCGATCACATAGCTTCCCATTCCATAATGGTCATGACGGATCCTCTTGCCTTCGCGGACAAATTTGCCCTTCGGATTGATGATTCCTGTCATATAAAGCTCACTAATCACATCTATGATACCGGAACCGCAAAGACCGACCGGTTTGGTTCCCGGTTCACCAACGATCTTGTATGTAGGTTCCATAGTTTCCTTGTCAATGGTACATGCCTCGATCGCACCGTCTGTCGCACGCATACCACAGCTGATATCTCCACCCTCAAAGGCTGGACCTGCAGAGCATGCACAGCTCATCATGAAGTCAGAGTTACCAAATACAAGCTCTCCGTTGGTACCAAGGTCGATGAACAGAGAAAATTCCGGTCTGTTCCAGATCATACTTACCAGAGCGCCTGCCGTGATATCTCCACCTACATAGCTTCCGATATTCGGAGCCATGATGATGTGTGCGTCTTTGTTGATCTCGATGCCTACATCAGATGCAAACATGGAGTTTGTCTTAAAGAATGCCGGGATGTATGGCTCTGTACGAAGATAGTCTGCATTGATCCCTGCAAACAGATGGTTCATCGTCGTATTGGAAGCCACGCACATACGATAGATCTGATTTTCCGGAAGATGGATGCTTCTGCACATCTCATGGATCATCGGATTGATCGTCTCTTTGATCACGGCATCCTGTAATTTCTTGATTCCACCTGGTTTGGTCGTCTCAATGATACGGTTGATGACATCCGCGCCATAACGGATCTGTCCGTTTCCGGAAGAACTCTTGGCAAGGATCTCGCCTGTCGCCATATTGATGATCACAGCAGAAACGGTCGTTGTACCGATATCCACTGCCAGACCGCCCATGATAACATCTTCTTTGCTGTCAAAGATGTCATATACAAACATGTCATTCGGTGTCACGCGAACAACACATTTGACAGAAAACTTGCTCGCACGAAGTACATCCGGAAGCTTACGGAGAACAGCATACGGAACTCTGATCCGGTTAAGGTTCATAAATTTCCGAAGTGCCCTTGTCAGTCTCTCAACATCCGGCATAGTATCATCCAGAGATGGTTCTGCATCTGAAGTTCCACAACTTCCAAGCTGTTTCTGAACTGAATTCCGGTTTCTTCGATCTGAGATTTTGCTTTTTCAAAAAATTGCAAATTTTCTTCTTTGGAACTTAAATCTGCCACTTTCATTCTGCTCTTGTATGCAGATGCGATATCCGGCACCAGTACCTCCACGTCGGCACTGATCTTGCTCATGCAGGCAAGACGCCAGCCTTTTTCAAATTCCTCATCAGAAATATGAAGTGTCTTCTTGGAGTCCACTTCTCCGCCTTTTAACTGTACCCGACATTTTCCGCAGGCTCCATTTCCGGAACATGGAGCGTCGATTGCCACGTTTGCGCCACGTGCAACTTCGAGTAAATTATCCCCCGCATTGGCAAATGCTTCTACCTTACTGCCATCTTCAAATGCAAATGTCACCTTAAACATGCGGTAACCACCTTTCTCGCCTTGTGAATTTTTGTTTTTCACCTGTGGCACTGGGAGTCAGACCTGGCTGAATTGATAAAAAAAGCCAGAGGCCGCGAAGCCTCCAGCCTTTTTTTGTCTACAGCCGTAAAAAAGTCAGACTGATTAGATTTCCAGATAGGAATCTGCGTACAGGTAGTTGTTCTTAATGATATCGCAGGATTTGATTGTTTCCATCAGACGCAGATCGTTAGGGTTAACGATTGCGGATGTAAGTCCCTGCATCATAGCCATAGCTACCATAGCGGAGTCCATGATCGGACGGATGTGTTTCGGCATACCGTTGGAGTTATTGGAAAGACCACCGGTGCTCTTCATTCCCATATCAGAGATCATTTTGATGAATTCAAGAACTTCCATCTGTTTGTCCTGCATTCCTTTGATAACCAGGAATAACGGGTCAAACCACATGTCGTTCTCAACGTCCATACCATGCTCCATACCTCTCTCCATCAGAGTCTGCATGTACATCATACGTTCGTCATTGTCTTTTGCGATTCCTTCGCCGTTGCAAAGTGCGATAACGATTGCATCGTTAGCTGCTGCAACATCAACGTATCCGATTCTTCCAGCTGCGTCAGCGGAGTTTACGATCGGTTTTCCTTTGGAACGGTTGTATACGGAGATACCAGCTTCGATAGCTGCAACGTTGGAAGTATCCAGTGCCAGCGGAACATTGTCGAAGTTGCCCTGCAAAAGTTCTACAGCCCATTTCATCAGTTCCGGTCCATCGTTCTCAGCTGGTCCGATGTTTACATCAAGATATGTAGCACCTGCGTCAAGCTGCTGTTTTGCTCTCTTGAGGATCGGCTCAGGATCTCTCTCTGTGAATGCTTTATTTACTGCTGGTGCTGTTGTGGAAAGTCTCTCTCCAATTGTAACAAATTTTGCCATACCCTGAATCTCCTTTTCATTTTTATGTTTCAGGGAGGTTCACTCCCTGAACATTATTTTATTTTTATGCGGCAATTATGCTGCATATCCTTTAAGAATTTTACAAGCTGTACTGCTTCTCTAGGTCCTACGATGATCTCCCATCCCGGAAGTTTAGCTTCAAGGTCGCCCTTGAGGACTGCTACTTTACCAGGGATAACGAGCTTACGGCATTTAACCTTCGGCTCAACTTCTTCTTTGATGTACTCAGAAATGCTGGTGCTGGAGAATTTACCTGCAGCCCAGGATGTCAGTACGGAAAGTCCGCCTGCATCGTTGATAACCAGGTTAAGCGGAACACCGGAACGCTCCAGCTACTCCGGAAACCACGAAGTATGTAAGAGCCGAAGTCTACGGTTGTAACAACGAGGGAGTTCTCGTCT
>ENA-OQCX01001212-OQCX01001212.1-human-gut-metagenome-genome-assembly--contig:-NODE-1212-length-12372-cov-1.788648_pt1 | contig 12372 bp, 15 predicted proteins | sample MGYA00242762_ERZ504587 | MGnify/ENA primary metagenome ERZ504587 (study PRJEB26092, sample SAMD00036337) | human gut metagenome | host: Homo sapiens | study: EMG produced TPA metagenomics assembly of...
CCTTGCTTAAAGGGGTAGCACACAGTTAAAAAAAGCACAAGGAAAAGCGTTCGTCTCTTTGCGACAGGATCTGCCAGTAATATTCCGCGAGCTGTTCTTTTGTAAGTATAACAAACCGTAACCTGCCTCAAATTTCCCATTGCACCCCGGATAAATTTTTCCTATAATGAAATATAATATTTGGCAGTCCAGGAGGTGTTTTTTTGAAAAAAGATGGCTACTATTCTTCCGGTCAGTTTGCCCGGATGGCTGGAGTAACACTGCGGACCATCCGTTATTACGACCAGCACGATATTCTGAAACCTTCTCTTGTATCCGAATCCGGCGCAAGATTTTATACTGACACGGACTTTGCAAGGCTGCAGCAGATCCTGCTGCTGAAATATCTTGGATTTTCCCTGGAGGATATCCGGGAAATGACTATCGAAGACCCGGACAGCCATTTTATGCTCAATGCCCTGAATGTACAGCTGAAGCTTGTACAGGACCGGATTGAACAGATGCAGCTTGTGGAAAAAACACTGAAAGATACTGCCCAGGCCATTTCTGAGGAGCATACCGTGGACTGGAGCCGTATGCTGGACCTGATCCATCTGACTGTCATGGAAAAAAGCCTGAAAAATCAGTACCAGAATGCTTCCAACATTTCTTCCAGGATCAACCTGCACAGTCTTTATTCTGTAAATCAGGAAGGCTGGTTTCCCTGGATCTGCCAGCAGTGCCAGATTCATGAGGGAATGAATATTCTGGAGCTTGGCTGCGGTGACGGAGCTCTCTGGACCCAGAACTTATCAAAGCTTCCAGGGAACATACACATTACCCTTTCTGATATTTCCGAGGGTATGCTCCGTGACGCCAGGCGTGCCATTGGCGGAGAAGATCCCCGTTTTTCTTTCAAAGCTTTTGACTGTCACAACATTCCTCCAAGGATTGGCACCTTTGATCTGTCATTGCCAATCATGTACTTTTTTACTGTGACGACATTGGAAAGGTGTGCAAAAATGTAACAAAAATCCTGAAGCCAGGCGGACGTTTTCTTTGCAGTACCTACGGTTCCAGACATATGCGGGAGGTCAGCCTTCTAGTCCAGTCCTTCGATGAAAGGATTGCCCTCTCCGCAGATAAACTGTACGAACGCTTTGGCAGGGAAAATGGAACGGATATCCTTTCCCCTTATTTTCAGCAGATTACCTGGAAATCCTATGAGGACGAACTGATTGTCACCGATGCGGAACCTTTAATTTCCTATATTCTCTCCTGCCACGGCAATCAGAACCAGTATCTGCCAGACCGTTACAAGGATTTTCGCGCCCTTGTTAAGAAAAAAACAGAAAATGGGTTCCATATCACCAAGGATGCAGGGGTATTTCTTTGTGAAAAAGTAACAAACTTGAAATAATTGTAAAAAAGGTCTTGAAGGTAACGTAAGGTCACCTTTTATAATGTAGCTACAGACTCAGGTCAGGGCAAACAAATGCTGCCCAAAATCCGGCAGCATTCATGAACGACTACGAAATTATGCACCTGACAGCATAAATCAGATATTGTTCGCAATAGGAACAATATAGCAAATCCAACAAAGGAGAACGAAATTATGAAGGGAATTATTTTAGCCGGTGGATCCGGTACCAGACTTTACCCATTGACTATGGTCACATCCAAGCAGCTGCTTCCAATTTATGATAAACCAATGATCTACTATCCAATGTCCGTTCTTATGAACGCAGGGATCCGTGATATCCTGATCATTTCCACTCCACAGGATACCCCACGTTTCAAGGAGCTTCTTGGTGACGGTCATCAGTTCGGCGTATCTCTTACTTACGCTGTACAGCCAAGCCGGATGGACTTGCACAGGCATTTATCATCGGCGAAGAGTTCATTGGAAATGACACGGTTGCATGGTTCTTGGAGACAACATTTTCGCAGGACACGGTCTTAAGAAGCGTCTGAAAGCCGCTGTTGAGAATGCAAGCTCAGGAAAAGGTGCTACTGTATTCGGCTACTATGTAGACGATCCAGAACGATTCGGTATCGTTGAATTCGACCAGGAAGCAAAGCCATTTCCATCGAAGAAAAGCCGGAGCATCCGAAGAGCAACTATTGTGTAACAGGTCTTTACTTCTATGATAACAAAGTTGTTGAGTATGCAAAGAACCTGAAACCAAGCGCCCGCGGTGAGCTGGAGATCACAGACCTGAACCGTATTTACCTGGAAAAAGGTCAGTTAAATGTAGAGCTTCTTGGTCAGGGCTTCACATGGCTTGACACAGGTACACATGAGAGTCTTGTAGACGCAACTAATTTTGTAAAAACAGTAGAAACCCATCAGCACCGTAAGATTGCATGCCTTGAGGAAATTGCTTACTTAAACGGCTGGATTTCCAGAGAAGAAGTTATGGAAGTTTACAACGTGCTGAAGAAGAATCAGTATGGTCAGTATCTGAAGGACGTACTGGATGGCAAATATATGGACGTACTTCACTAATTATAAAAATCAAAGGAGAATTATATCATGAATATTATCGTTACCGGCGGTGCCGGATTTATCGGAAGCAACTTTATTTTCCACATGTTAAAAAAGTACCCGGACTACCGCATCATCTGTCTGGACTGCCTTACCTATGCAGGTAATCTTTCTACTCTGGCACCGGTTATGGATAACCCGAATTTCCGTTTTGTAAAAGAGAGCATCACAGACCGTGAAGCAGTTTACAAGCTTTTTGAGGAAGAACATCCGGACATGGTTGTAACTTCGCGGCTGAGAGCCACGTTGACCGTTCCATCGAAAACCCTGAAGTTTTCCTGAACACAAACATCATTGGTACTGCTGTTCTTATGGATGCCTGCCGCAAATACGGAATCAAACGTTACCATCAGGTTTCCACTGACGAGGTTTACGGTGATCTGCCACTTGACAGACCGGACCTGTTCTTCACAGAGAAAACTCCGATCCACACAAGCAGCCCATACAGCTCTTCCAAGGCTTCTGCTGACCTTCTGGTACTTGCTTACCACAGAACCTACGGACTTCCTGTATCCATCAGCCGCTGCTCCAACAACTACGGCCCATATCATTTCCCGGAAAAACTGATTCCGCTTATGATCGCCAACGCATTAAATGACAAACCGCTTCCTGTTTATGGAAAGGTGAGAATGTTCGTGACTGGCTGTATGTTGAGGATCACTGCCGCGCCATCGACCTGATCATCCACAAAGGACGTGTTGGTGAGGTTTACAATGTAGGCGGACACAACGAAATGAAAAATATCGACATCGTTAAGATCATCTGCAAAGAGCTTGGAAAACCAGAGAGCCTGATCACATACGTAACAGACCGTAAGGGTCATGACATGCGTTATGCGATCGACCCAACCAAGATCCACAACGAACTGGGCTGGCTGCCAGAAACCAAATTTGCAGACGGTATCAAGAAGACCATCCAGTGGTATCTTGACAACAAGGAATGGTGGGAGACCATTATTTCCGGAGAGTATCAGAATTACTACGAAAAAATGTACGGCAACCGCTAAGGAGGGCTGTTTTTATGAAACTGTTTGTAACAGGTGTGGCCGGTCAGCTTGGTCATGATGTAATGAACGAACTTAATAAACGCGGATACGAAGGGGTAGGCTCTGACCTTGCCCCGGAGTATAGCGGAATTCAGGATAGTACTGCTGTCACCACAATGCCTTATATTTCTGTAGACATTACAGATGCTTCCGCTGTGGAAAAAGCCATTACAGAAGCAGGCGTGGACGGCGTGGTACACTGTGCAGCCTGGACAGCTGTAGATGCAGCTGAAGATGAGGACAAACAGGAAATCGTCCGCAAAGTAAATGTTCTTGGTACTGAAAATATTGCAAAAGTCTGCAAAAAGCTGGGCATCAAAATGATGTATCTTTCCACAGACTATGTATTCGACGGTCAGGGCACCACTCCATGGGAGCCAGACTGTAAAGCCTACAAGCCTCTGAATGTTTACGGTCAGACAAAGCTTGACGGAGAGCTTGCAGTTTATAACAATGTTAACAAATTTTTTATTATCCGTATTGCATGGGTATTTGGTAAAAATGGCAAGAACTTTATCAAGACCATGTTAAATGTTGCCAAAACACATGATACCTTAAAGGTTGTCGACGACCAGATCGGTACTCCAACCTATACCTATGACCTTGCCCGCCTGATGATCGACATGATTCTCACTGACAAATACGGTTACTATCACGCAACCAATGAGGGTGGCTATATCAGCTGGTATGATTTCACTAAGGAAATCTTCCGTCAGGCTGTTGAGCTTGGACACACCGAGTATGCTGAAGATAAAGTAACAGTTCTTCCTGTTACCACCGCTGAATATGGAGTTTCCAAGGCAGCACGCCCATTTAACAGCCGTCTGGAACAAAAAGAAGCTGGTAGAAAATGGATTCACCCCTCTTCCAACCTGGCAGGATGCTCTGGCAAGATATTTAAAGGAAATCGAATTCTAATTCACAAAACAAAGCGCAGTCAATTTCAAAATCAATTGACTGCGTTTTCTTTATAAGTCAAAAATCCCGGAACATTATTTGCTCCAGGATTTCATAGTTTTTATTTACTTTCCTCTGTTTTCCTCTCTGATATCCCCAAAATGGTTTTCACCTATTCTGTTCTTCTGATAAGGGCTGGCGCTGTTTTTTTCGCTTGTTCTTGTTTTTACGTCTTTTCTGCGGTGTCCTCTTGTTCTCACCATAATAATCTTCCAGATATTCCTCAAATCACATCTTCCTCGTCCACGCCATACTCATCCAGAATCTCATCAATCTCTTTATCATCCGCATCAGACAGATCATCATCTAAATCATCATCTTCATACTCTTCCTGATACTTTCTGTACTGCTCCCTGGAAGGATTCTTTTTATCATCACGTTCCTTTTTCCCTCTGCGCTTTGTCTCGTTTTCAACCTCCTCCCATGTCAGCTTCTTCCGTTTCTGTCGTCTTTCTGGTACTTTACCCAGATCCTCATCTTCATCGTAATCATCGTCATATTTCGGCTTATTAATGGCAAACTGGATCAACATTCCCACAAGGCGAACCCAATGGAAAAAATAATTCCAAAAGGAATTTCCTCCATTTTTGCCAGCTTGGCAGCAGAAAAGCCACTTAAGATACCACCCAGAATACTGGTTCCCACAATGATCACTTCTCTTTCATAGCGAAGCGCCAGCATTCCGAGACCTACTCCCGCCAGAAGACAGATGAAAAAGCTGAAAGAAGTAGTCGGATGGATTATATACACAGTAAGCGTTAGCCCGATTCCTGCTCCCATAATAAAAATACCGGCCTTAAACACTGCAAAGGAAAGAATGGCAAGTACCAGTCCTACCCCGATCATTCCCACTGCATAATACACTTTTTTCTCCGAATCCGATCTGATGAATGGCAAATAATCCGATTCCTGCTCCAATGAGAAATCCAAAGATCATCATCCAAAATCTTAAAAGACGGTATCCGAGTACACAGTTCATAATTCCAAACACAAGCACTACTCCAAATAAAACCATGGACAAAGTACCTGCGATCTGCATATCCCGAACTCTGTATGCAATATTCATAATATTTTTTAAAATATCAACCATATCTGTTTATACCTCTTCCTTTTAAAACATATAATAGATAGTTTTCATATTTTCCAGAATTCCATAATGATACTCTACCTGACTCATTCCATATATAGTCATATAATATCTTGCAGCCTCCTGAATGGCATCTCCGTTGATCCAGTCTGCTCTGGCCTGTTCAAAAGCTTCCTGCGATGAAAATTTAAACCTTACTACTGCAGCCCCATTATTCAGCCTCATCTGACAGTATGCCAGGATCTCCTGATAGTCATAACTGTCAAAGCATCCCTGGTTCAGCACATAAAAATTCATATCTGTTGCAGAACACGCCGGAACCGTAAATTCAGCAGAGGGTGTATATGTCATCTCATACTCCTCCGGGAACGGACACAGATAATCATACAGGATTGTCTTATGTTCTGCAAGCTGGACTGCATCGCCCTCCAGAAATTCCGGCTGGTCACCGTTGGTCGCATCAAAATAGTAATCATTTCCATTTAAAGTAATAATGTTCCAGGCATGTCCCTCTGTACTTCCGGCAGTACTGCCTTCCACGTAAATACAGGGCACTCCAAGATATTCCAGCAGATACTGGGCAGCCCCTGCATATCCGGCACACACTGCCTGCTTCCTCCAAAAGATTCCTGCCATGCTCTGGTCGTCCTCAGATTCCTGATATTCGGCAGTATCGATCAGATAAGTATAAACTGCTTTCGCCTTTTCATAATCATCCGCCCCCTCTGAGACCAATGCACTTACCTCCTGACAGGCATTGTCAGCAGCTGCCTGTATCTCCTGGATTTCCTCATCCGTATAACTGTAACCAGGAGAAAACATACAATAATTGGCATTTGAGAAGGTTGTTTTATATACCTGCTTCCGGTTATGCACCCAGAACAGCTCAGGATGATCCATAAGCACCGCATGGTAAACTTTATTTACGGTGTCATCATCATAGATCGTAAGATAAAATTCTTTCTCTCTTGACCGGATTCCTTCTATCATTTCCCGATACCCCCGCTGTTCTTCTTCATTCAGCTGACCAAAATAGTATTCTTGGCGCAGTCGCTGTGTGTCGGTGTCTGCCACCTCCTGCGTCCGCAGTTCCCGGACTTCTTTCGGCTCTCCGGAAAAAATCTCCGGAGCGTTATCCAGAATTCCCTCTCCCACCTTCACAAACAAATCGGCTGGCTCATACTGCTGCTGATAAACATAGATTCCCAGGGAAATTGCCACTGCAAACAGAAGAATAAAAATAAATTTCCATGGTTTTCTTTTTCTCATTCAGCCTCCTTATCCAAGCTGCCGGATCCGTTCCAGAATATCTCTGGTGTTTTCCCGGAATAAAAGTTCCTTATTGTAGCGGTAATATCTTTCACAGGAATATTCCTGAAGAAAAGCCACTGCAGGACTGCTGGTATTCAGTTCTGTAATAAACACCACCAGTTCCTGTCCACCCGCAAAAGCACTCTCCATAAAATCAAAAGCATATTCAAGCTGCTTCGCCGCCTTGTCAAAACCATTGTCATATTCTTCTTTTTCCGCATTAAACCAGACTCTGAGAAGGGAAAAAGCAGACTCGCCATCCTGTACATTTTCTTTCTTCAGATCCATCACATATTTTTCCAGGGTATCCAGAACCTGTTGATCATGATGGATGTCCTCCCTGGACAAAAGCCCTGCTTTCTTCTTTGCCAATGAGTCTGACTGGAAGCGGTTCTTTACATCCTCCAGATAAACCAACGGCTGCTCCTTCTGCGCTCCCATAAGAGGCTCTTTCGCCTCTTTTAAAATATCAAAAATGCTGGCAAGCTTCTCTTCTTCTTCCTGCACATTTCCAAAGACTTTGTTCAGTCTGGAAAGAAGAAGTCCGGTGACACTCAGCTTTTCATCAAAGGAAGCATGTGCCGCCTTTTTTACCAGAATATCATCGATATGGCCGCTTAAAACCTCATCAATCTGATAATCCGTACGGTACTTGTAGAAAAGCTCCAGATAGCTGGCGAAATCTCTTGCAATCTGTGGATGCTGGATATACTGGACCACCACGTCCTTATCCACGGTTTTCTCCAATTTTTCATATACCTGTATCAATTTTGACAGGTCTTCCCATCCTCTTGGTGTAGCAAAATTTTTGCCATCCACAGTGCTCTCCATCTTGTAAAAATTAGCCGGTCTTGTATTCAGATAGGAAATCACTGCAGGGTGAACGCCTTTTGCGTAAGCATACTCTCTCCATGCGTCAAAATCCGGCTCCACCTGGATTTTCTTCACACGGTCCATGGTCACCACATCAAATTCACGGACCGATTTATTGTACTCCGGCGGATTCCCGGCAGCTACGATCAGCCAGCCTTCCGGAATCTTGTGGCTTCCAAAGGTTTTACACTGAAGGAACTGCAGCATGGCAGGTGCCAGTGTCTCGGAAACACAGTTGATCTCATCAATAAACAAAATCCCCTCTCGAAGGCCGGATTCCTGGATTTTCTCATAGATGGATGCCACGATCTCGCTCATGGTATATTCTGTAACTGCCATCTCTTTTCCGTCAAAATTCTTTCTGGAAATAAAAGGAAGTCCAATTGCACTCTGTCTGGTATGGTGGGTAATGGTGTAAGAAACCAGTCCCACCTTACATTCCCGGGAAATCTGCTCCATGATCTGTGTCTTGCCGATTCCAGGGGCGCCAATAAGAAAAACAGGGCGCTGGGCCATAACCGGGATCTCATACTCCCCGTATTCATTTTTCAAAAGGTAGGCTTCTATTGTATTGCGTATTTCTTCCTTCGCTCGCTTGATGTTCATAATATTATATTCTCCTCGTCTTTACAGATTGGCTCTAATCTACATATCCTGCTTTACAGGAAATTTGACACAGAAAGACTTTTTAAACAGACTCCAGGTCCTCTTCATCAAGGATCAGCCTGATCGCCCATGGCGGCACATCAATGTCCTGGTAATCCTCTTTCATAAATACAAAAGCGGTCTCATAAGGAGGCATTTTGGCAGGATAAATTCCATAACCATCTGTAAAATAAATCAGTCCCCGAAGTTTTGTAAACTTCTTCGCTCTCATAAGCTGTTCCACATAGGCAAAAGCAGGGCGAAAATCCGTGCCGCCCCCTCCTTTCACTGTGAAATGGGACATATATTCCTTCAACTGCATGGCATTTTCAATCACCACATCAGACTGGATTTTCTCGTCACACTGAAGAATGTGTACGTGGATCCGTCTGAAAAAGCTCTCAGATTCACTGAGCACACTGTAGGTTTCCTCCAGAAACTTCCGAACAAGCTCTCCTTTACAGGACATGGAAGTGTCAATAACGATCACAAAATCTTCCACCTTCCGCTCTTCTTTCGTTTCTAAGGGCTCGATCAGCGGCATATTGCCATACAGATTCATTCCATAATTGTAAAATATATAATCGAAAGTGTCCATATCAACTTTCATTTCTTCTTTCAAAACAGAAAATTTCCGCAGAAATTCTTTATAATCATAGCGATTTTGATTCTGGGCACGCAGCTGGTCTACCAGAGTTTCTCCGCCTTCTCCCGCTTCTTTTGAAAAAGTTTCCATCTCTGTCTGCATGCGGTTGCGGATGTCGTCCCAGTTCTTTTTCCGCTGGGACATCTGAGGACTGTTTGGATGGTTTTCATACCACTTACCATGGTCATCCTGAGTAAACTCACGGCGCAGCTCCTGCATTTTATTTTCCGGCAAATGAAGAGTCTGAAGCTTCGGTAAATTCTCTGAGCCGTCATTACCTTTCCCTCTTCCAGTATCAGCTTCAACGCCTGCCTCTTCACCATAGATGCCGGCTGATGCACACATTTCAGATAAAGCCCGTCAATGATATTTTCCACTGTAATGTCACATGCAAGATTCCAGTACTGGACATCCACAGCAGGATTTCCTTCTTCATCCTTCTCTGGAAAACAGTGGAGAAAAATGCAGTGTAAAAGGCTGTGAAGATAGATTCGATTCACCTTTTCCTGGCTTCTCCTGAACTGTTCCATCAGTCTTCCGGCTGATAGTACAGGACAGTTCCATCCGTTCCAACAGGATGAAACGCCATATCTACCCTGAAAGAAAAGTGCTGACAATGCGCAGTCCATAAAGCGCATATTCAGGTACAACTGGTTTCTGGCACTGGACAAAATATCCTGCAGATGCTTCTGCCGCCAACGCACGATCCCAGGCGTCATGTACCGGATTTACCTTGTACAAAGTATTTTGCCCATATGTCGGACTTATCTGGTAAGCAGCTTTTCCCCCCTGCGCTTTATATAACGAATCTTCCTCATGTAATGAATTCAATTTTTTCTCTTCTGAACCACTCATAGTTCAAAACTTCTCCTTTTCGATGGAAAATGCAGCCTCTGGTACTCCATAAGCATACTTAAAATCTCCGGAGATTTCACTTTGTCTGCCAGATTTACCAGACCTGTAAACAGTTCTTTCTGCCAGGTTCCAGGGGATACGTGTGAAGAAGCCATTCCAGCTCTTCTCCTCTTTTCTGACGGATAAAATCAGAAGCAATCTGTTCTATATGCTCCTTCAGGTACTGCTCGTACTGTATTTTCGCCTGTTCTGTCAGCCCCTGTCGGCCAGTTCAGTCTGCCATATACCATTTCTCTCAGGAAATCTGATGATTCCTGGGCTCTCGCCATCTCAAAACGCTTGTCATACTCCAGAAAATGAAATACTTTTCCCTGAAAGCAGTTTCTGTAATACAGACCGCTTCCATGCACCTCAGTCATCAATATCCTGGCAGGAGTATTTTCCACACCTTCCTCATAATATTCCGGAAACCAAAGCATGGCTTCCACTTTTCCATATAAATGTACCCGCAGCTCCTCCCCAACTTCTGAAAGGATCTCTTTCAGCCCGGATTGTTCATCATTCATCAAAACTTCCATTCTTCGGATCCTGTGGCACCCTGTAAAAGCTCCACTTCCAAGATCAGTAAAATCACTGGAAAACCATAGCTCTTCCAGATTCCGACAGTTATAAAAACCGTAACGGCCTATTTTCTGAACTCCCAAGGGAATCCGTATGACCTGACAGCTTTTCCCGGAAAAAAGATATTCAGCCAGTTCTGTGACCGGTACTCCGTCGATCTGTTCCGGAATTTCCACAATCTGGGGATCCCCATCAATTTCCATTACTGCAGCATGATCTTCCTTAATATTCAAAGGTAAAACCGCTGTCTGTATGCTTTTTCATTTCATACACTCCTGTATATGTGCCTGTAAAAAAGGCTTGCTATTTTTTCTCATTAATATTAAACTTAATCTATTGCAGTGTTAAAACAGTACTGATGTTCACACTCTATATAATATCGGAGGAATTTCCATGAGCATTAAAATACCGATTGAAACCTCAGCACGGCATATTCATGTTTCCCAGGAGGATTTCCAACTCCTGTTTGGAGAGGATGCCCAGCTTCATTACATAAAGGAATTAAGCCAGCCTGGACAGTATCTCTGCCAGGAACGTCTTACCGTAAAGGGGCCTAAAGGTGAGTATCAGAATATGGCCATTCTAGGTCCTTTTCGTAAAGAAACCCAGATTGAGCTTTCCCTTACAGATACCCGCAAGATCGGTCTTCCCGGTCTTATCCGCCAGTCTGGTGATACTGTCGGCTCCCCTGGCTGCACTCTCATCGGACCCAAGGGCGAACTTATCCTTGATCACGGTGTCATTGTTGCCAAACGTCACATTCACATGACTCCGGCAGATGCTGTTACTTTGAAGGTCAAAGATAATGACGAAGTTTTTGTCCTGACCAAAAGCTTCGGCCGCGCTCTTATTTATGCAGATGTGGTAGTACGTGTAGACTGGAGTTACCGCCTTGCCATGCACGTAGATACCGATGAGGCCAATGCTTTTTCCAATGAAAAAGAGCCTTATGGGGTAATCGTAAAATTCTTTGATGATAACTATAATACGGATAAATGGATTGAAGACGTATTGTCCGGTATTAACCGCTAAATGTCAGGGCATACTCTGTGACTCCATTTTATTATTGTTCACTGGTGATATTCCGCAAGGTGTTTTTTGTGAACAGAGTGAACAGTAATTCCATTTTCTTGCAGCAGCATATGCCAGTCACAGCTTCCCGGAGCCTGTCTGAAAATCAATTCTGTAATCTGTTCACTCAGTCTATACAAATGAAAAGTGCTTCCTGCCCGAATCCGGGTGTGGAAGCACTTTTGCGTCACTGAATTCCAATTGTCGCCGCCAACAGCTCCTGAAGAGAATTGGTAACCATAATTCTGGAAAAATCTACTGTCTGGGCTTTATTAACTCCCGCAGTACCTGCTGCCTCATTACTGCCAGCTTCCATCTCTGCGGCATCTCCGTATGTCACCTGACTAAATACACTTACATGCTGTCCTGCATCAAACAGTTCCTGAAGGCTGTTTGCGACATAGAGGCTTCCCGGTGAAACAGTTCCGTCTCCGGAAGCATCTATGGTAACCGTATCCATATCTCCTGTTGTAACAAGGTTCGCCTTGATCAGATCCTGAAGGTTATTGGATACGTCAATTCCTGTGATATACTGGGTATTGGCTATAGTTTTACCACTCTGTCTCATTTCCTCTACCTGCTGTGCGTTCGGATAGAAGGATGGCTGACGGATGTAACGAAAGCTTGCACTATAAGCCTCTCCTACTGTAACACCATTCTTGCTGGAAGAACAATGTACGACGATCCAGTCTCCTGCGTCACGTTTGTTCCACAGATAATACCAACATGGTTGG
>ENA-OQCX01001214-OQCX01001214.1-human-gut-metagenome-genome-assembly--contig:-NODE-1214-length-12357-cov-2.177187_pt1 | contig 12357 bp, 19 predicted proteins | sample MGYA00242762_ERZ504587 | MGnify/ENA primary metagenome ERZ504587 (study PRJEB26092, sample SAMD00036337) | human gut metagenome | host: Homo sapiens | study: EMG produced TPA metagenomics assembly of...
TTAAGAAGATACAGCTTTTCCAAGTGACTCCCATTTGCCGTATGCAATGTTGTACTGGCTCTGGAAATGGCTTGCTACAGATTTGTCCATGAAGCCGAGTTCCGTGCTTACTGCAACTTTCATTTCTCTGGCTTTCAAGGTTGCTTCTCTTGAGGAATTTCCCCAATGCATAGACGTTGTGGTGTCAACGCTACTCATGTAAGTGTCTGCCTGTTTCTGGATTTCTGCAAAATCATCAGTAGCTGTCTTTGCCATTTCATTTGTTGCTGTTGTAGTATCTTTAGATGCTTTTCCGGCAGAGGAAGAAATGGTTTTCTGTGCCCCAACGATATTCTTTTCAATCGCAGTTTTTGTTGCGACAGTTGCATCAGGAAAATCTTTTGACAGTTTATTGTTCAACTCATCAAGCGGAACTCCGGCATTTTTGAGCGAAGTGTAAACTGCATCTAATGCATCTTTTGTGCTCGTGATAGTACCGCCATTATTAGCGTTATCCAATTCGTCCATAGCAGTCCTGTACGAACCACCAAATTCATCAGACTGTAACTCAGCATATACAGTTCGTTTTTAAGTCAGACATACTGATTTTGGATGTGTCGAATTTAGAAGCAGCTTCTGATACTCCTTCGCCAAGTTCTGCAATCTTCTTTGTCATGCCGTCCACAAACTCTGCTGATACACCCGCTTGCGTTCCATACAGTCCGAGAGCAGTTCTGGCTTGATCTGCGGAAACACCGTATTCTTTCAGTTTTTCAACCATGTCCGAATACATTTCATCATGGCTTTTTCCAAGTTCCTCATCGGTTTCAATCAGTTGCCATAATGCTTCTGACTGCTCGTTGGTAAGGTTTGCTACATTAGTCAGCTGAGTTGCATAATCATGCAGATAACCGCCGTACTGTGTGGTCATTCCATTGCCGCCCTGCATGGTCTCAAAAAGTCCTGCAAGTTTCTTTGTAAGTGCAACTGCACCTACTGTTGCTAATGCGATTCCGCCGCCAGTCGCAACAAGACTTCCAAGAGAAGTTCCTAACGCCGGAACAGCCGTTTCTGCGACAGATGTTATTGCTGGATTGAGCATTCCTTGAATTGCGGTAGAAAGTTTCGTTGTTACGGTTGAACCGGTCAAAAATTTCGTAATGCTATTAACAAATGGCATCAACTTTGAACCGACTGCAAATATAGCTATTGCCTGAATGAATGTACCGGCAGATGTACTTCCAAGTCCTTCCCAAATGCCGCCAAGAACACTTGTCAATACAGTAAGCAATTGTTTAAGATGTTTTCCCCAGTCGATTTCACTAAGGAATACACCGACATTGTGTCCAAATGCTTCCCAGTCAACACCTTTGGCAATGTCAATCAGTGCAGTAAGCAAATGATTTATGAAATCTTCTAATTTTGCCCCGTTTCCTTTCCAGTCAAATTTCTGCATGAACGTAACAATACCGCCTGTGATATTGTCAACCCATTTTCATCCCAGTCGAAAGTCGCAGTGAAAGAAGCAAGCGTATCAAAAGCACCATTCAGTCCGGTTGCCAGTGCATCTGCAATCTCTGTGAAACTTATCTACGGAAGATTCCGTTGAGTCCATTCGCTACAGCAACACCAATTTCGCTGTACGGAAGATTCTCAACAAATCCCGCGAAGATTTTCCATCCACGCATAAAAGAGTTGCCAATAAGATTTCCGAAGTTTTCCCAGTCAACTTCTCTTACAAGTCCCGCGACTCCAGAAGCAAATTTCGCCCCGAGATTCTTCCAGTCAATTCCCTCTAAAAGTTGATTTGCCGTATTAACAATAGTATTAATACCAGCACCAAAAGTACGCCCGATCAAATCCCAGTTGATGTTATCAACAAGGCTGTTGAACGTCTGAGTGAATGCACTGGTAAATTTCGTGATATATGGCCCAACTTTATTCCAGTTGATAGCATCATAGAGTTTTTGCATACCCCAATTGATGCCATCGGCCATTATTTTTCCAAGACCTTTCCAGTCTTTTTTTCTTAAAAGCATTAACAATAGCATCTGCCATCTCGTTTGCCCTGTTAGACATCTTTTTAAATGCTTTCGTCCCATGCTTTCTGATAATTGGCGAGTGCCGCGTCCAGTGCTGCATCCAATGCCGGAAGATGTGCTGCACTACCGCCGTTCGTCCCGGATGTTGGAGTACTCGTACCGCTAGAATCAGAGTTATCACTAAGCTGATTTAGTTCATCAAAAGAAAGTACGGATAATGTTTTTTCAAGTTTTTTGGCGTTTTTATTTGCAGTATCAATAGAATCACTGGCATTGTCCATTTCGTCTGCAATATTACTTGTATCAACAGCAATTCCACCCGTAGAAGCAACATAGTTTGATAGTTTAATGCCAAGAAGTTTCGCAATATAAGCGAACATTCTTTGCAGCGCGATTACAATTGCGTTAATATACGGAAGAACTGTTTGCAGTATAGGAATGAACAAAGAACCTATTGTTCTTCCGAGTGATGCGAAGTTAGATTGAAGCATACGAATCTGGTTTGCTGGCTGTTCTCACATTGTTACCGTAAAGGCTTTTTATCCTTTACTTCTTGCAGTTTCCCACAAGGTCGGCGTACATTTTCAACCACAAAAATAAGACGTATTTCTACGTCTTATGGTTGTCGAGTACTCTTGGGAGAATTATATTTATTCATCTCCTACGCTCTACGGTGTTGCATAGCCTTTCGCAATCTATGCAATTACCTCGGTATTACCATGCCGAACATTGATATAATCTTCATACTTGCACCAATAAAAACCTTTACATTTATTTCCGGTGCATATTGCTTTATGAATTTGCTTATGAACTTTGGTTTCTTCACCCAAAAATCTTGCAGCTTCTGAACAATTTCTAAAATGATTTACAGCTTTTTTATTTTCGTCTAACTGAATTATTCCACCTTTAATAGAGATTCCTTCAAACTTATAATTTCGACTTTTGTCATATTTCTCTGAATAAATCCATTGATAACCTCTACACCTTTTCACCTTTCCTGTTAGGCATGCAGAAATGTTTGAACGTCCAATTTCAAGTGTTTCGCTGGATTCGGTTATTGACTTAAATTCATTTATGAAATTTCCATCAAGATCTAATTGTATTATGCTCTTTCTTTTAGATGATTTCTTTTTATATGGATTTATAGGAAGAATTTCATCCTCTACTTTATATCTCCATTGATAACCACCAGAAGAATGCGTAATTCCATTGGCACAGTCACCTATGTTATGCCTTCCTATTCCAGTACACACAGAAGCATGAGCACAACTCAAAAATTCTTGAATGTAATTTCCGTCTAAATCATATTGAATTACTGGCAATGAATTCCAAGACACACCACCCTCACCGCCTAATGTTATATTATATCCATTTGAACTTTGAGAATGAATGCAAGTATTCAATTTCTTAATCCAATAAATTTCTTTTTCTTTTATTTCTTCACTAGAATATGCGTAGTCAACGATTTTCCATTCAAAATTTTCTACGCCATATTTTTTTAATGCTCTGTGAAATGGAAGATCATCGTCTATATCATAAATGTGTTCATTTTTTCTCTTTTCAAAATTATAAGTTTTTCCAACGTATATTTTACCGTTGATTTTGTTTTGTAGCTGTATAAACAACAAATTCTTTTTTCATTATATCACCCATATTTATTATACCATAAATATGGAATTCAGTACAGGCTTCACCGATTTTACTCGATTTTCACTAACACATTACTATGTTAGGCGACAAGTGATAGTTCACAAAAACCATCGTCTATCGTTTTAGCCAAATCACCCCATGCATACTGTGAGCTATTCAGAAAAATAATCGTTCTTAAGATTGTTTTGTCTGCCTGAGATAACTTTGATATGCTGGTGTCGATTCCCAGATTGTATAATTTTTGTTGCATATTAGCATTACGGATATTGATGCCGTACTTGTCCATTGCACGGCTCATGCCAGTCAAGCCGGATGCCATATCCTGCCATACATCCTCAAAGTCCATGTTTCGTACAGAAGCAAGGTCAGCACCAACCATAGTCAAGGCATTTGACAGCTTCAATGCAGTTTCTGATGTATCTCCCATAGAAGATGCCATCTGTGCAAATGTTGCCTGATACTGCATAGTCTTTTCCGGGTCAAGCCCAAGATTGGCAGTGTTGGTTCTGGTCAGTTCGCCGGTATCTGAAACTTCAAACCCTGTCAGTTTCTGCGAAAGTTGCTTAGCTCTTTCTTGGAACGAATCTGCATATGCTTCAGCGGATTTTATACCACTTTTCTTCCATTCGTCCGTATCCACATTCTCAGCTACTTGCTTGAATGCGGAGTTGAAATAGTTGAGAGTTTCCACGTAATTGACAGCTGATTTTATCGGCTTGAACAGTGTAGAACCAACCCTCTGTAGGAAGAACATTCGCATATACAAGCTGTTGATTTTGTTGCTAATTGTAGTAAAAATTCCAGACATCTTCTTGATCTTGGATGCGGTATTGATCGCAGATATTCCGATCGTTGCGATTGCAGATGCAGCCTTTTGACCAAGAGAAATCGTCTTTAAAGCAAATGTGGAAAATACCCGTGACATTCCTCGTATAGCAATTTCCGTCCTCGAAGAAGAAGTGCTGATAGTATTGAACGAATTCGATACAGAACTGGTGGAACTTCCAATATTTCCACCCGCTCTCGCCAATTGTGCTAATGCTTCTGTCATACGGATAACATCGGAACTGATATTCGGTGCATCACGCATGGCATTAAAAAATTCAAGTAATGCCTTGGACAGCATAGACAACTGGCTTGCAGTCTGCCCGGTCTTGTTTCCCGCACTTGCCAGTCTTGCAATAGATTGGACAAATGTGTTGACAGATTCAGAAACATTCCCAACCGTACTCATCTTTTCAGTTGCTCTTTTTAATCCGTCTGCGAGGTTTGTGATCTCCTTAGAAACCGTTCCAATAGAATCACCAGTCCCAGCTAATTTCGCCACAGAAGAGACAAAACGATTTACGCCGGATGAAACATTCGGGATATTTGCCAATGCCGACAAAGAAGATACCATACTTCCAAGTTTTGAAGTATCGAAATTACTTACATCTACCTTGGCTAAACGGTTCATGGCATTGATAAATGAGTTTACTCCGTTCTCTTTAAAGTCCACTTTTCCAATAGATGATAATGATTCCGAAACCCGTTGCATACCCGTGGACAATCCAGAAGTCTTTGAGTTCAAAGAATCAAATGCAGATACAACTTTTTGAAGTTCATTTGCGTATTTCTGAATTCCACCGGTCTTAACACTTCCTAATGATTTATCCAATCCAGATAGACTTTTGGATAAATTTCTGATTGACTGTACCGCTCTTTCAGTGTTACTGGTTATCTGTATATCCAGAGTATCTATGGTATTGTCAGCCCTTGAGCCACCTCCTTTTAATCAAAAAAATAAAGGGCAGACAAGACTTTTAATCCTGCCTGCCCTCATCATCATTGCTGTGATTCAGTTCGAAATTCGCTTGCATAAGTTGCAAAGTCATAAGTAATTTTTCTCTTTGTCGTTTCTTTTCTGCCTCAGAAAGATTTTCACCTTTCTCTTGTTCTTCTTGTATATCTTGCAAGAATGGCTTATCAAGATACTTCGCCTTGGATTTCTTGCCAACAAGTACAGTCGCAACAGCAGTCTGGACAGCACACATAGTATACATATTGTACTGCCATGCCTGGGCATCCCACTGCCGCTGTTTTAATTTGTAAGCATCGAGATATGGTTCAAGGTCAAATGGTGTGGAATCCCAGAACTTTTCTTCAGAAACACCGATTGATAAGTACAACGGAAGTAGCTTTTTGTGGACTACTTCAGAAAAAGTCAGCTCTTCTTCTTGTGATCCTGTGGAGTCTTCGGAAGTTCCTCCTCCGCTTTCTCCATTGCATTTATCATGCCGGATAAAAAACCGTTCTTCTCAAGCTCCTCACTTGCTTTTTCAAATAAAGTAAATCCATTATGAGGATTTTCCTCTGTGGATTCATCTTCGTAGTCGTCCAGAAGGTCACATACCTTTTCATATGCAATTTTCTTTTCTTCTTCGGTTTCGTACCCGAATTCATCTTTGTGTTTTCTTTGCAACCCTGCCAGAATCAGCTCTGGAAGCATTTTAATCATATCTTTCGGATTGGTGATTGACCCCATAGAGGACACCTGTGTAAGAATGTCCGACTGTAAGTACGCCATATCCGAATTTTACTTTGTATGTTTTATCATTTACTGAGAAACTAAACATGAATTACCCTCCCTGTTTTTACATCTTATTCAGCAGCTGCTGTCGGCTCAACTTTGGTATCCAGTCCCTTATACTTATTGATAATAAGAGAAATGGACATGGTTGCCGCTTCGTTCTGTGCAATTTCCGGCATCGGGATTTCACGACCACATTCTGCGATAACAAAGAACGCGTCGGACATATCCGGGAATGATACCTGGAACCATGTTGCCAGTCCTGTAGTTTTTGCATTCTTAGAATCTTCGTACAGCTTCTTGATCTGTTTAACGGATTTGTCTGGATCCATGATAAACTCAATCTCCCAAGTACCACCTGTGTCCTGTCTGCCTGCCGCATACTGAGTCAGGTAGTCTTCCAGTGCGGAAACGTCAATCTGTTCTGTTTCAAGAGAAATACCACCGATGGAAGAAGCCTCTTCCAACTGTGTGAATTTAGCTGGCTTTGTACCTTTTACCGTTTCAACGGCGTATGAAAATTTTACACCAAGTGTAGTTAATCGTGCCCTTACGTACTCCTTTCCGTCTTTTGACTCATGAATAATTATTCTTCTTTATTTGCTTGCTTTACGATCTGGTTCACATAGTTACTTAATCCTGCGACAAGAATTCCCTGTGTGATTGCGGTAAAAACTGCCATTGCAATTTCGCGAGAACCAGACATTGTGGAAGATGCGACCACGTAAATTCCACAAATCAGAATTCCTAAAGCACCAAGGATTGCCGGGATATATTTATCCGGGATAATTTCGGACTTTTTAATGCCCATTCCGATAAAGTACAGCACAACTGCAACAATCAGAAGTTCCGGCTTCACATAGTTCATAATCTGTTCCATGTTCTTTCACTCCTTTCCTAGAGTAATGTGCCGGTATATATCCGGCTGTATCTGCTGACAACTCGCTTGATACTGTTATCGGCATTGCTTTGTTTGACTGGCCCGTATGTTCTTCGGAAACCATACCGACCATGGTTCGATGGCTAACTGCATCAATGTCGTATGCTTTTGAGGAACCTTTTGCCCCGGATGCATACGATTCGACTTGAAATGATGGCATTGTGGCACATTCATCCCCCTCAAGATTGCTTCTTGCTGTAGGACTGCCAAGTAAGAATAACCTTGCGTATGTCTTTTTAGTGGAAGCTATTGTCTGGCTTTCGTCCATGGAATAATTTCCTTTGCCGACAACTGGCTCGATTGCCTTTGACCATCTGGAAAACACTTCTTCAATTGGTTTTTTTACAGTATCTGGCCTTTCATCACCCTACCTTTTTGCATGAAAAAGCCACCCACCATTCCGGCAGATGCTTTTATATACTATAGTATACCATTTTCCTAAGTATGTTTTCAGTATGGAATTACTATTGCCACAGCAGATGTACGGGCGTATAATTGGTACAAAATCTGTGACAAGGAGAAATTTTAAAATGCTCAAATCTTACGTGAATCCGATCGATGAAAAAGTCACTATCTATGGAAAAGAGTATCTGCTGATATGTCAGCCACCACAAAACCCGGAAACTGCTTCCGTGTCTTTCATCGCGGAATGCGAGGGCAGAAAGGTTCTGATTGATTGTAAGATACTAGACCCCGACGACCCGGAGTGCTATGACATAGAATCGCCAGACCTCATCATAGACATGGACTCTGGAAAGATTATTTATCCGTGAATTACTGTGCAGAAAACACTTCTTTTGCAATTCTACGGATGTTCTGCATAATTTCTACACTTGCTTTGTAAACAGGCATCGTAGCTTCTGTACCATAAGAACGTACCCATTCGCCAGAATCTGCTACATATACCCACGATTCGTTTTTTCCTTTTCCCTGTCCGTAGGAACCAATGGTATATCCGAACTCTTCTCCTTTTGGATGGGGACTTGTTCCTGCCGGAGTGTTGTAATGAATACCTGCACCGAATTCTATGAACAAAAGCCCCGAACCCTCGCACACAAGAGTTGCCCGTGCATAGTTTCCAAACCTGTTGATTTTGATGTAGGTATTGTGGCTTTTATCAGAATCCCCCTGTGCCAACGCAATGTTTTCATTTATAATGGGGATCCCCAGTTCTGCCAGTCTTTGCACGAATATCTCATTCTTGTCCTGTAATCTGTTCTGGTATGTTTCTAACTGCTTAATGGCATTTCGGATGGATTCCGAATTCAATGTACATTTAATTTTTTTACTCATTCTCTGCACCTATCTTCTTAATCCCATATTTGGCTACATTGCCCCTCTGAGTATCAAGAACCTTTTTCAAACGGTAATCTGGCGGTGTTGTAGGAATACCATCTTCCAGAACCAGATTTCCCAATATGTCAACCTGTGGCACGGTATCAATCCAAAATACATCTCCCTCTTGCGGATGGAAAGAACGGTTAAAGGAAGTAATGTACCTGTCGTAATCTGGCACAATTCCTGCTGATATTTCCTCGGGTGTTCCTGCGGTGGATGATACGGAAAACTTAAAACTTTGTGGTTGACTGTAGGACGGTACGGTATCTATCCCGTCAAGTGCTTCGCTTACCCTAGACCAGTATATTGTTTGCTTTTGACGTTTTAATCCTCTCATATGATTCCTCCAAGTCGTCTGCATCTACACATTTGCGGCAGTCGTGCTTTGATTAAATTGCATACTTCATATGGGATGTTTTTACATCCTCATCCGCTACTTTGGCGTTATATTGTTGTTGTGTTTATATTGACATGCCCTAAAATCTTTTGTACTTCCGTAATTGGCGTTCCTCTTTGAAGTAGCATAGTGGCAAGCGTATGGCGAAACAGATGCGGTGTTAAAGGTCTGTCCAATCCTGATTTTTTTCCGATTTCACGGACAATCTTCTCGATAGCTTCTTTCTTCAACGCCTGATGCGGTTTGCGATCACTCACAAACAGATATTCTGAATCATCATCTCTGGAATCAAGATACTGTTTTAAAAGAAGTTTGCTACGAGCATTCAAATACGTTTTTCTGTGCTTATTTCCTTTTCCCAGCACTAAAACTTCTCCCTTGTAAAAATCCACATCCGACTTTTTTTGCTATACACGCTTCGGTTACTCTCGCCCCAGTGCTATATAAGAACTCTATCAAGGCTTTTTCTCTTACGGTCTGGCAAGTCAAACGTATTCTTTCCAATTCCATTTCTGACAGTGGCTTCTTCTGAATCCGTTCATATTTAATATTTTTGATTGAGCGGCAAGGATTTTTGTTGACATATCCCTCATTTGCCGCCCACTCAAATGCGTGAATTGCAGTTCTACGGCTATCCAGTGTACGATTGCTGATATTCCTGTTTTCTTGCGTTGTGTACAAATATACACGAATGTCATTTGCAGTAATGTCTTTCACATCTTTGTTTACGGCAAAGAAAAAATCATCAAGATACAGATTGTACAATTCAAGTGTCTTTTTGCTCAAACCCTCGATTTTTCTACTTACAATGTATGCTTTGTAAAAATCTGGTAAATAACCAGTATACTTCGCAACTGCGGTTTCCCTTGTTTTCACATCGAAGTTATTCACATACAACGCCAGCTTGTCTCTGATCGTGCGTAAATATTCATCTGGTACTTCTCCGTTCAGTTCTGCCATGAATCCGTCAATAAACTGTTCTCTCATAAAAAATACCCTCCTTTTGGGTTCACAAAGGGAGAGTACCGTGTTATAATAATACTGTACCTTTGTGGTGCTTGGAGCTGAACTTTTTACTTGGTAGGTGGGAGTTCAGCTCCCTTTTTTATTGTGTTGTGTTTATTATAACACGCCCCATGAGAAATAGGTATCTTTTATTTCGATTTTTGAATTAAAACTAATTAACTAAAGCCCTCTTTAGTTAATTACTTACCCTCTTGGTATTCCTCTTTATACAGCATTTCATATTCTTCCACAGGAAGTTTTCCTTTTTCACATACTCAATACCATATTCTCTTACTTTATCCTGATATTTCTCAGGAATTGCATCATATGTAATAGTTCCTACAATCAATCTGTTAAAATAAACTTTTGCCATCATTTTATTTCTCCTTTTCTTATTCAGCATTTCCAAGTGTTTCAAGCAGTTCGCAGACAGCAATCTCAAGGTCATTGATACGTTCTTCATTGCTTACCACCGTTTCTTTTTTCTCAAAGTCTGATTCAGCCAGACCAAGTTTCTCTATCATCTTTTTCTGCATTTCAGTCATTTTGCCACCTCCGCTAAAGATATTACATATTCCTCAGAGCTTGGTACAGGGATTCTGTAATCATCACCGTGACTGTTTTTAAATGTCAGTGTACCGCCTGCTTCTACTTCAAGAGGTTCCTGGAATGTATCGCCTATAATGTCTGATATATCAATTGTCCTGTCACTTTTGTGATATTTCTTTTCCACAAAATCAACAAAATCCCACTCTCTCCATAACCATCTAGGTCAAGAATGGCTTGCGGGATTGGATAGGATGTTTTGTGGTATGGTTTAAAATCATCTGCTGTCAATACGCCTTCAAAAATTCCACATTTTTCATAATCATATATGGCAACCTGCGTATCATATACTCCAAAAATCTTTTTTGCGCCAGTTACTGTAGTTATACTACATCTATCCACGAACCTGTTGCAAGCTCCCTTATCCGTTCTTAAGTTCGTAGACTGCGAATTAGTGTTCGTATTTTCTCCAGATAGAATAATAGTATAGCTTTTCGATTCATCCGGAAATTCGAAAACAGTCTTATCGCTTATTACACTTGCTGCGATACTTACCTTTCCATTCGCTTCATCAAGAGTTCCACCTAATTCTACAATTTTATCTGCAAATGCTTTTCCACCCAACAAATTCTTTCCTTGCTCCGTCACTTCATTCACAGGTGTGCTCATCAGTTCTCCTGCATTGTACGGATAGTATCTGCTGGAACATAGCTTCAAATTCCTCTACCGTAGACGGTTCGTTTCCAGCGCCAAACATTTTCGTAAGATTGAAAAGTTGTGGTTTGAATACAATGGGTGTAGAAATTACAGTGCCCTCATTTACTCTAATTGTCACAATATCGGAATTGTTCAAAAAAACGTTATCATCTATAATAACCCCATTTCCGTAATCTGCTTTACCATATTCAGGTTTCCAAATATATGTGCCAGATAAACTGTATCCAATCTCTTTTCCATTACTTGGAGAACCTTTCAAATAATATTTGCCAGAATCTCTATTCGCTTTTAAAAAATATACTCCTGCTGTTACTGTTTCAGTTGCAGCACCATTTGTAAATACCGTATAGGAACCGTCTTTATTATTTACAATTGTTACATTTCCTCTATCACTGACCCCCCATATGTTTCATCAATCAACTGATTCCAGACAATCGTCTTACCGCCAATACTTTTAATGCTTACCATCTTTGCACCACTCGGAACGGTTTTCTGATATGATTTTGCTTCATCTGTCTGAAATTCATAGCTGATACCCTGATTGAGTTTCCAGAGTGCATCAAGCTTTCTGTCGGTTTGTGCAAGGGATGTTTTATCGGCTTTAGATGTCAAGTCTTCCTTTAACGAACCAGTTTCTTCCTTCAATGCAGCAACGTCCGTCTTATTCTGCTCGATCTGCTGTGCCTGTTCTGTGGTGGCACCTGGGAGAACTGGATTTACCGTCAGATAATTCGTAACAGCACTTTGTATCTTCTCATCACTCACAGTGACATTTTTAAGCATATGTTTTAAAGCACCATATGCCTTTTCGGAATTAAATCCACGCTCTGTGATATTGGTGATAAGTTTCCATGTTTTTTCCTTGCGGTCATACTCATAGTATTCTCCCGTATCGGACATAAAACAGGATGCCCCGCCCGAAGCGTATTTTGCAATAACATCATTCAGGACAGAAACATCCGCAGATAATCCCTGATATTTTCTTGGTTCTCTCGTATCAACACATTTGATACTCTTGAAGTCTGGAATCACATCTCCCGGTTTATATTCCTGACCGTCAACGATCACTGTGTTCTCTGCTATTCTTGCCATTTATGCAATCATCCTTCTGCCCAACAGGAGCCACATATGTAAAACGGTTTCCTAAAACATCTCTGGCTGTGCCAATGACAAA
>ENA-OQCX01001215-OQCX01001215.1-human-gut-metagenome-genome-assembly--contig:-NODE-1215-length-12348-cov-2.550610_pt1 | contig 12348 bp, 15 predicted proteins | sample MGYA00242762_ERZ504587 | MGnify/ENA primary metagenome ERZ504587 (study PRJEB26092, sample SAMD00036337) | human gut metagenome | host: Homo sapiens | study: EMG produced TPA metagenomics assembly of...
TAATAATAAGGATTCGTTATAAGAGGGAGGCATTGCATCATGAGAGCTTATGATATTGTTATCATTGGAGGAGGACCGGCAGGACTTGCAGCTGCGATCTCTGCGAAGAAAAGCGGCGTTGACAGTATCCTGATCCTTGAAAGAGACCGGGAGCTTGGCGGGATTCTGAATCAGTGTATCCATAATGGATTCGGACTTCATACATTCAAAGAAGAACTGACCGGACCGGAATATGCAGAACGTTTTATTGGACAGGTGAAAGAACTGGACATTGAATATAAATTAAACACAATGGTCATGGATATCAGCTCTCAGAAGATAGTCACTGCAATGAACCGTGAAGAAGGACTTTTTGAGATCCAGGCAAAAGCAGTTGTTCTGGCAATGGGATGCCGCGAACGTTCCAGAGGAGCACTGAATATCCCGGGCTATCGCCCTGCAGGTATTTTCTCAGCAGGTACAGCACAGAGACTGGTAAATATTGAAGCTATATGCCGGGAAGAGAAGTTGTGATCCTTGGTTCCGGAGATATTGGTCTGATCATGGCAAGACGAATGACACTGGAAGGTGCAAAGGTCAAGTTGTAGCAGACTGATGCCGTATTCCGGTGGTTTAAAGCGTAATATTGTACAGTGCCTGAATGACTATGATATTCCTTTGAAATTAAGCCACACGGTTGTAGATATCAAAGGAAAGAAAGAGTTGAAGGAATCACACTGGCAGAAGTGGACGGTAAAGGAAAGCCGATTCCGGGAACAGAAGAAGAATACACTTGTGATACGTTATTACTTTCCTGCGGACTGATTCCGGAAAATGAGATATCCAGAGGTATGGGCGTAGATATGAATCCTGTGACATCCGGACCAAAAGTCAATGAAAGCCTGGAGACTAATATCGAAGGTGTATTTGCATGTGGAAATGTACTGCATGTACATGACCTGGTGGATTTTGTGTCGGAAGAAGCGAAGACTGCGGGAAGAAATGCAGCAGAATATGTGAAGAACTTACAGGCAGATACAGACGATAAGGATAAATATAGCGGGGAAGAGGCAGCGGAGATTGTATTGAATCCGGTAGAAGGCGTGCGTTATACAGTTCCAAGTACCATTAATCCGGTTCATATGGATGAGAATCTTACGGTGCGCTTCCGTGTGGGCGGTGTATACAAGAACTGTTATGTGAGTGTATATTTTAATGAAGAACGTGTGATACATAAGAAACGTCCGGTTGTTGCACCGGGAGAGATGGAGCAGATTAAACTTACGAAAGAACAGCTTATGAAGTATCCGGGTCTTAAGACAATTACAGTAAAGATAGAGGAGGCGTAGAGGATGGGAACAGTAACAACGAGAGAACTGACATGTATCGGCTGTCCGATGGGCTGCCCTCTGATCGTGACAATGGAAGCCGGTGAAGTGATCAGTGTAACAGGAAATACCTGCAAACGAGGAGACGTATATGCAAGAAAAGAAGTGACCAATCCGACCAGAATCGTAACTTCTACGGTAAGAGTATCCGGCGGTGATGCGGATATGGTATCGGTGAAGACAAAGGAAGATATTCCGAAAGGAAAAATCTTCGAATGTGTGAAAGCACTGAAGAGTGTGGAAGTTCCGGCACCGGTATATATCGGAGATGTACTGGTGAAGGATGTGGCCGGTACCGGTGTGGATATTGTGGCGACGAAAAATGTAGAATCTATATAAAATTTACAACCGCTACAAAATACATAATGGATATGAAATATACAAAATATGTGAAAATTTGCTATAATGGGTTCAGATTTAAAAAGATAAAAATGGAGAGATGATCGTGGAACCATATTATTATAGCAAGATGAACAAAGTACAGCAGGCAGCCTATCATGCAATTCGGCAGGGACTGCTTGAAATCTCAGATTCAATACAGATTCCAGGAATGGAGGCGGAGGAACTTTATAATGTATTCTTCCGCCTGCGTCTGGATCATCCGGAAATCTTCTGGGCAACCGGTATAAGTACAAGTATTATCCGGATTCGCCCAATTTCATTTTTATCCCGGAATATTTATTTGATAAAAACAAAATAAAGGAACATCAGAAAGCACTGAAGTCCAGAGTAGAAAAGCTTGCAAGACCGGTAAAAGATAAATCCGAATGGGAAAAGGAAAAATATGTACATGATTTCATCTGTGAAAATGTACACTATGATAAATTAAAAAAGTCATATTCCCATGAGATCATCGGACCGCTCGGACAGGGTGTCGGGGTCTGTGAAGGAATTGCAAAATCAGTGAAAGTGCTGTGCGATGCACTCGGGATCTGGTGTATGATCGCAGTCTGCGGTAACAATCCGGAGAAAGGAATCAAATACCGTCATACTTGGAACATTGTGAGAATTGGTGGAAATTATTATCATCTGGATGCGACATTTGACAATACACTCGGAAATGACAAAAAAGAAATCCGCTACGACTATTTCAACCTGGATGATAAAAGCATTTTCAGAGATCATGAGCCGCTGATCGCTCCGGCACCAAAGTGCGAAGAAGGGGACCATTTCTATTATAAAGAGAAGAAACTGTCGTTTACAAAGACAGAAGATGTATATAGAAGAGCATTACAGACCGCAAAAAAAGGAAGAGTATTTACGTTTCACTGGCGGGGCGGTTATCTGACGAAAGCTGTTTTGGAAGAACTTCTGGAGCTGATTCAGAAAGCCGGAAAAGAAAAGCAGAAGAATGCAAGGATCAGTTTGAACTGGCCGCAGGCGGTATTGCGATTTGATTATGTAGAAGATCATGGGGAAGTGGAACCGGAAGTTGTGGTTGAAGAGGCAAATGAAGGAGAGAAAGAATAGTGGATGCATTTGTAATGTTGCAAGAGCTTCTGGAACAGGAACAGTTTGAGCTGATTTTTCCGGAGCGATCAATTTCAGGGCAACTGGATATCCGACTGGTATATCTGATGAATGATGCGGTGGAAAGCTTTCTTGTATTTCACAATGCCAGAATGACAGGGGAATACAGACCGGACTATGAAGGAGAGATATCGGCATCGATGAGTTTTGAAGATATGGAGTACATTCTTGTGGTCCATCAGGGAGATTCAGTCGTCACGATATTTTTCGAAGATCTGTTGACAGATGTCCATCTGTATGATTATGGGGAGATCGGACATTTCTGGATGAAGGATTATGAATATCTGCGGCAGCTGGAATACCGTCTGGCAATCATGAGAGACAAGTATGATTATCTGGGAGAGGAATACTGTACACCAGAGGAACGAAAGCTTGCGATGCTGGTGGATTTTCCGCCGCTTAATTACTGCTGTTATCCTGCAGTGCCGGAACAATACAGCAATTGCAAAAGGAAGGAAAAGATTCTGTTATTTTAAGAGAAGAACCATTCGAGATTGCAAAAGACAGTATCGGTTATCAGATTCATCTGATGATCTGGGAGAAGGGAATCTTAAACAGGAAAGTGAAAATAGAGAGTTATTCGCTGGAAAAGAATAAAGAATAGCAGATGCTTGTCCGCATGCCAGTATTAAAAATGGGCATCCACACCGGATGCCCAAAAGGAAAAAAGTTATGAAAAAGAAAAATGATATATATAAACTCGGTTGTTAGCTTTTATTAAATAACCGAAGGATTTTTTAGGCGAAGCCAGATCAGATAAAAGTTGCTTCATATTTCTGATACCTGAGTGACTTCTTTGTTGTTGATAATTATATAATACATGGCAAATGTTTCTAATTTGTGTTATAAGGCTAAAGAAAATATGAAAAATCTTAAGATAATCTGTAGGAAATCTAAAGTGAGCAATAAGACTTCCGATAGAAGAGGTTGAGAAGGTGTTAGCACAGTAAAAGCCAAAAAATTATCCCTGTGTAACTGCTGCTCTCTGCTGAGTTTATTCAGCTTTCTGATAGATCAGGCGGCTATCACCGCTTTTCAATGTAGTATGCCCACAGCATGTGAAGCCTAATTTGGCGAGCAGATGCTGCATCGGGATATTATCATCGTGTGTATCAATCTTAATATTTGGAAACTGTTCATAAGCCAGTTCAGGCAGAAGGTGGCAATGCCTTTCGTGTCCGGTGCTGTGGCAACTCTGTGAACAACGGCGTAAGGGCAGGAATTCAACCAGGAACCGTCAATGTTCAGATAATCGGGATCTTCTTCCGGATGAAAATAGAATACACCGCCAATCCGTTCCCGGTCATTTGCCCGGATGATACAGACATGTAAGCAGCCGGAACGGATGTCCTGTGTAGTCAGTTCTAACGGAGGATAGTTGTCCTTCCACTGGTCAGGGTTTCCATGTTCTTTCATATATTCCCGGGCATAGGCATAGATTGCAAGGATATCCGGGAGGTCATTCATTGTCGCTTTTCTGATCTGCATAAAAATCTCCTTTATATAAAGCGTTCGTTTATTTTCGTAATTGTGGGAATATCTCGATACTCCGTTCCAGAATTCCTTCATGTATGCAATCACAGTGCCGTAATTTGTGATCGGGATATCTGCATCATCGGCACATTTCAGGCGGTATTTCATCTCACGCTCGTTCAGCATACATCCACCACAATGGATGATTATCTTATAGCGGGTCAGATCCAGAGGAAATTCGGTTCCGCTGGTAAATTCAAAGGACACGTCTTTTCCGGTATATTCGCATACCCAGCGAGGCAGTTTGACAGTACCGATATCGTCACACTGACGATGGTGGGTGCAGCCTTCGCTGATCAGAATGGTATCTCCGTCTTCCAGTGTGTCTAATGCACGTGCGCCTCTGACAACTGTTTCCAGATTCCCCTTGTATCTTGCAAAAAGGATAGAAAATGAAGTTAAAAGGATATCAGAAGGTGTATCTTTGTCAACTTCTTTAAATGCCTGACTGTCGGTGATCACAAGCGCAGGTTTTTTGCCCAGTGAGTCCAGAGTACTCTTAAGTTCCGTCTCTTTTACCACAATGGCAGTTGTACCGGCATCGAGAAGATCACGGATCGTCTGCTGTTGCGGAAGAATCAGTCTTCCCTTTGGTGCCGCCGAGTCGATCGGAACCACCAGCACGACAAAATCCCCGGGTTTTACAAGATCACGCACAATGAATCTGGAAGAATCCTCAGAAGGAACCAGAGATCCGAGCCGTTCCTTCAGTTCATGAATATGAAGATGTTCTGTGGTATTGGTCCACAGAATATTTTCCAGAGGAATCTTATATTTCAGGTGTGTGGATACGATCATTTCCTGGTGTACATGTTCGGATACCAGATCAGCTTTATTGAGGACGAGCAGGAGAGGGATTTTTTTATCCTGTATACGTGTAAGAATTGCATTGTCCTGTGGGGTGATTCCGGTGGTTCCATCAACTACAAGTACAGCAATATCTGTCTTGTTCAAGACCTGATAGGCTTTCTGGATACGAAGTTTTCCGAGTTCTCCTGTGTCATCGAGACCTGGAGTGTCAATCATGACAACCGGACCAAGCGGAAGTAGTTCCATGGCTTTGAACACCGGATCGGTCGTGGTTCCGCGTACATCGGATACGATTGCCAGATTCTGTCCGGTAAGTGCATTGATCAGGCTTGATTTTCCGGCATTACGCCTGCCAAAGATTCCGATATGTGTACGTTCTGAAGAGGGGGTGCTGTTTAAACTCATGATGTATTCCTCGCTTTCTGACAGCTATGTGTAAAGCTGACCATATAAAAATGTTAAAACTGTATGAATCTGCGGTATTGTTTCAATGATTAAATATTCAGGGAATCTCCACGGTCTGTTACAACCTGATATCCAACGGATTTCATCCGCATTTCCAGACAATGTCTGCACTGGGCGGATTCATCTCCGGTACAAATTTTATTATCATATAGAAGATAATCTTTCCGGACTTCCGTCGGTGAGAGATTTGGCATTACGACATTGGCTCCGGCAAGGATTCCGAGTTCACGTCCTTTCGGATGGATGGTTCCAAGTGCGGTTGTGGCCGGAAGCAGAACCTTTGGAATCATCAGACGAATCAGACCAAGCATATATAAGGTAAGCTCCAGTGTTCCCGCAGCTTCTCCGGCAAATGGGGTATCATGGTGTGGGATGAACGGACCGATTCCAATCATGTGTGGATTCAGTTCTTTCATAAAAAGCATATCTTCGCAAGATGTTCTGCAGTCTGGTAAGGAGATCCGACCATGAAGCCGCAGCCAATCTGGTAACCGATGTCCTTTAAGTCACACAGACATTGCTGTCGGTGTTCCGGACTGAGATTTGCCGGATGAAGCTTTCGATAATGTTCATGATTATAAGTCTCATGCCGCAGAAGATAACGGTCGGCACCTGCATCAAAGTAAGCCTGATAGCTTTCTTTGGATTTTTCACCGATGGAAAGTGTAATGGCACAGTCAGGGTAACGTTCTTTGATCATACGGATCAGGTGGGTGATGCGTTCATCTGTATAATAGCCGTCTTCTCCACCCTGTAAGACAAAGGTACGGAAGCCTAGTTCATAGCTTCGTGACAGCATTTCAGGATATCTTCTTCCGTCAGCCGGTAACGGTGTGCGTTGCCGTTGCTTTTCCGTATGCCGCAGTAAAGGCAGTCATTTTTACAATAATTAGTAAATTCAATCAGACCGCGGACATACACGTCGTGTCCGTAATAGCGATGACGTTCCTCACGGGCCAGGGAAAAGAGATATTCGGAAAGTTCCGGAGTGCGACCCTCGATCAGTGTGATCCATTCTTCTTTGGTAAGTGTATGTTCCTTGTGTAATTTATCAATGAAACTTTTTTGATTTTGGTTATCTGTATTCATTTATAGTTGTCCTTTAATTGCTGGTTGTTGATAATCATCTCCATATAGTATATCATACTAATTAATAAGAGTAGACAATAAATTCATTGGAAACTTTGGAATGTAGTGTGGCAGCATAAATAAAAAGGAAAGGAAACAAATTATGGGAATTGGCAAAAGAATATTAAATGTACTGATCGGACTGTTGTTTATCATAAGTGTAACGGTATTGGGATCAAGTTTTCTGGCAAAAAAGGTATTGGTGGATGCAATCAGTCAGGCAGGAGTCGATACTGCAATTTCACACCGGATGATGGATGCGGTATTCGGTTATGCAGGAGCGGATGATACGGAATGGATCGCAAAGATACAGAACAAGATCGAGAAAAACGGAGAAGTACAGGCAATTACACAAAAGGTCATGAACGAGATAACAGAGGATCTCTCCAGCGGAAAAGCGTACAAAAGACGTAGATGTAACAAAAAGAACTGAATCGGATTCTGGATGACAGTATGCAGGAAATTAAGGATACGAATCCGGAATTAAGTGACGATATGCTGGCAATGATGAAACAGCAGTTGAAAGAAGAACTGGTTGATGTGCAGGATGTGTTGAACAGCTATGCTTCAAACCTGTATGACAATATGAATGATAGCAGTACGGTACAGGGAAAGGTTGCAAAGCTTTATACTGTATTACTGTCCATACCGTGCCGGGTGGCAGCGGGAACAGCAATCCTGATTCTTGCGGTTCTGACGATTCTACTGGGCTATCCAAGATACAGAGGTCTCTTTTCGCTTGGTGTAGAAGGTCTGATCTGCGGTATTATTTTTGCTCCGGGAATCGGACTTATGGGAAATAAGGTACTCAGCTTACTGACGGACAGAATACTTGGACGTACGATTGATGTGAATCTGAAGGCATTCCTTTGGATGGGATGTATCTCTGCCGGAGCAGGAGTGGTATTCCTGCTTGCAGGCTGATCGTGAGCTGGAAAGATGACAGATAAAAATCCAAAATTTTGAAGTATGGAATTGCATGTTATAAAAAGATATGTAAAGCTGCATTAAAGATTGAAGAATAGGAGCTGATTCAGACATGGAAACACAACATATCATCCACAATTTCGAACCAATCTACAATGAACATTCCAAAATCCTGATGCTCGGAACCATGCCGTCTCCGAAATCCCGTGAAGTCGGCTTCTACTACGGCCATCCAAGAAACAGATTCTGGAAAGTTGTATCGGATGTCTGTGGAGAAGCGTATCCGGAGACAAGAGAAGATAAGATTACATTTGCATTAAGAAATGGTATTGCAGTATGGGATGTGTTGGCTGGATGTGATATCAAAGGAGCAGATGACAGCAGTATCCGCAATCCACAGCCGAATGATATGAGCAGGATACTTGAATGTGCTGATATCAAAGCAATCTTTACGACGGGAACGAAAGCGTTCCAATTATATAAGAAGTTCTGTTATCCGAAGACTGGGATTATGGCAATCGGGTTACCATCCACCAGTCCGGCAAACTGCAGAACATCGTATGAGCAGCTCTATGAAGCATATTTTGAATCAGAAAATATCTGGAATAAGGAGTCAGATATTTTCTGATTTCAAAGCAAGAGAGGATATGTATAATGGACAATCTGGTGTTTAGTTTAAATGCAACAGTTCCCATTTTCTTAATGATGGTATTGGGACTGTTTTTCAATAAGATCGGGTGGATGGACGAAGAGTTTGCCAATAAGATGAACAAATTCGTCTTCCGGATACCACTGCCGGTATTATTATTCGGCGATCTGGCGGTCGTAGATATCAAGGAAGCGTGGGATACGAAATTCGTAATTTTCTGTTTTATTATTACATTGATCAGTATCACGATCGCAATTGGAATCTCCTGCCTGTTGAAAGACAGAAACATCCAGGGAGAATTTATCCAGGCGGCTTACCGGAGCAGTGCGGCGCTTTTGGGAATCGCATTTATCCAGAATATCTATGGTAATTCCGGACAGGCACCACTTATGATCATAGGAAGTGTACCGCTTTATAATATTATGGCGGTGGTTGTGCTGTCGTTTTTCAAACCAGGACAAAATGGTATGGATAAAGCACTGCTCAAAAAACATTGACCGGTATCATTACGAATCCGATCATCATCGGTATTGCAGCAGGTCTGTTATGGTCAGCGCTGAAACTTCCGATGCCTGTGATCTTACATAAGGCGGTCAGCAGTATCGGCGGCGTAGCAACACCGATGGGACTGATGGCAATGGGAGCAACCTTTGATATTAAGAAAGCGTTTGGCAAGATCAAACCGACCGTGATCGCCGCATTTATCAAATTAGTGGGATTTGTCGCAGTGTTCATGCCGCTTGCGGTAGTAATCGGATTCAGGAGAGAGAAACTGATCGCAATCTTAGTCATGCTTGGTTCAGCAACCACGGTCAGCAGTTATGTCATGGCTAAGAATATGGGACATGAAGGTGTCGTGTCATCAAGTGTAGTTATGCTGACGACGATGTGCAGTGCATTTACGTTAACGGGATGGCTTTTCATTATGAAATGTTTCGGTCTGGTGTAACTCCTTAAGAGTTTCTGAAAAATCCCTAAAATCCTTGACAAATGGGGATTCGATGGCTATCATATTCAGTAGTTTATACGTAAAGGCATTGATGAAGAGGAGTACACGTAAGTTCGTCCATACCAGAGAGAGTGATCCATCGGCTGAGAGACACTTAAGGAATACGAGACGTAGGAAGGTAGCTTCGGAGCCGGATGAGTGAACCTGAGACATATGATAAGACGGTAGTAGTTCATCCCGGAGTCGTTCCCGTTAAAGAATAAGATGAGATATATGGGGAAGAGTTTTCCTGTATAATGAAGGTGGTACCGCGACTACAATCGCCCTTTACGTAATGTAAAGGGTTTTTTTCATGTAATAAAAAAAATGTGAAAAAAGTGTGAAATGAGGAGGAAACTATGAGCGAAAACCTGGAAAAGACTTACAATCCCAAAAGCGATTGAAGCAAAGTTATATGAAAAATGGTGTGATAACAAATATTTCCACGCCGAAGTTGACAGAAGTAAGAAACCATTTACCACAGTAATGCCGCCACCGAACATTACAGGTAAGCTTCACATGGGACATGCCCTTGATAATACACTGCAGGATATTCTGATCCGTTATAAGAGAATGCAGGGATACAATGCACTCTGGATTCCGGGAACAGACCATGCAGCTATCTCGACAGAAGTTAAGGTTACAAACCAGTTAAAAGAAGAAGGAATTGACAAGAAAGAATTAGGAAGAGAGAAATTCCTGGAAAGAACATGGCAGTGGAAAGAAGAATATGCCGGAACGATCGAGGGACAGCTTAAAAAATTAGGTGTATCCTGCGACTGGGACAGAGAGCGTTTTACAATGGACGAAGGATGTTCCAAGGCGGTAGAAGAAGTATTCATCAAATTATATAACGAAGGATATATTTACAAAGGTTCCAGAATCATCAACTGGTGTCCGGTATGTAAGACTTCTCTTTCTGATGCAGAAGTTGAACATGAGGAGCAGGACGGATTCTTCTGGCATATCAAGTATCCAATCGTTGGAACAGATGACTATCTGGAGATCGCAACGACACGTCCGGAGACATTGCTTGGAGATACTGCGATCGCAGTTCATCCGGATGATGAAAGATACAAAGACATCGTAGGAAAGATGTGTAAACTGCCTCTGACAGACAGAGAAATCCCAATCGTTGCCGATTACTATGTAGACAAAGAGTTCGGAACAGGTGCGGTTAAGATCACACCGGCACATGACCCGAACGACTTCGAAGTTGGAAAACGTCACAACCTGCCAGAAATCAATATCATGAACGATGATGCAACGATCAACGAACAGTACGGCGGAAAATATGCCGGAATGGACCGCTACGAAGCAAGAAAAGCGATGGTAGCTGATCTGGAAGAGCAGGGATACCTGGTAAAAGTGGTTCCACATTCACATAATGTAGGAACACATGACCGCTGCCACACAACCGTAGAGCCAATGATCAAGCAGCAGTGGTTCGTTAAGATGGAAGACCTTGCAAAACCAGCGATTGAAGCGATCAAGAACGGCGACTTAAGATTCGTTCCGGAACGTTTCAATAAGATCTACCTGCACTGGCTTGAGAATATCCGTGACTGGTGTATTTCCCGTCAGATCTGGTGGGGACACAGAATTCCGGCTTATTACTGCGACGAGTGTGGTGAAGTAGTAGTTGGACACGGCGCACCGGAGAAATGCCCGAAATGCGGATGCACACATTTTACACAGGATGAAGATACACTGGATACATGGTTCAGTTCAGCACTGTGGCCATTCTCAACACTCGGATGGCCGGATAAGACAGAGGATCTGGATTACTTCTATCCGACAGATGTTCTGGTAACAGGCTATGATATTATCTTCTTCTGGGTAATCCGTATGGTATTCTCAGGATATGCACATACTGGAAAAGCACCGTTCCATACAGTATTTATTCATGGTCTGGTCCGCGACTCACAGGGACGCAAGATGAGTAAATCCCTTGGAAATGGTATCGATCCGTTGGAGATCATCGATCAGTATGGTGCAGATGCACTTCGTATGACATTAATGACAGGTAATGCACCTGGTAATGATATGCGTTTCTATAATGAACGTGTAGAAGCAAGCCGTAACTTTGCAAATAAAGTATGGAATGCTTCCAGATTTATTATGATGAATCTGGGCGATAAAGAACTGAAAAAACCGGCTGACTTTACTGTCCGTCCGGCTGACAGATGGATCATGTCCAAGTGCAACAACCTTGTAAAAGATGTAACAGAAAATATGGACAAGTTCGAACTTGGTATCGCACTTTCCAAGATATACGACTTCATGTGGGATGAGTTCTGTGACTGGTACATTGAGATTGCAAAATACCGTATCTATCATGCAGAGGAAGATCCACAGGGGGCAAACGATGCATTATGGACATTAAAAGAAGTATTGAAAAAATCATTGAACTGCTTCATCCATATATGCCGTTCGTTACAGAAGAAATATACAGCAAATTGGTACCGGAAGAAGAGTCACTGATGATGTCTGACTGGCCGGTATATGAAAAAGACTGGAACTTCCCAATTGCAGAGAACATTGTTGATCACTACAAAGAGATCATCCGCGGTATCCGTAACGTACGTGCAGAGATGAATGTTCCAAATTCAAGAAAAGCAACTGCTTATGTTGTATGTGAAGATGAACAGCTCGGATCAGGACTTGCAATGTTAAGTAATGCAGCTCAGAATATGGCAGCATTGAACAAACTGGTACTTCAGAAGACGACAGAAGGCATTGCGGAAGACGCAGTATCTATTGTAGTTCCGGATGCAACGGTATATCTTCCACTGGAAGAGCTGATCGATTTTGAACAGGAGATCGAACGTCTGACAAAAGAAGAGGAAAGACTGACAAAAGAGATCGCACGTTCAAACGGAATGCTGAATAACGAAAAATTTGTAAGTAAAGCACCGGCTGCAAAGGTTCAGGAAGAAAGAGAAAAACTG
>ENA-OQCX01001216-OQCX01001216.1-human-gut-metagenome-genome-assembly--contig:-NODE-1216-length-12341-cov-2.022515_pt1 | contig 12341 bp, 16 predicted proteins | sample MGYA00242762_ERZ504587 | MGnify/ENA primary metagenome ERZ504587 (study PRJEB26092, sample SAMD00036337) | human gut metagenome | host: Homo sapiens | study: EMG produced TPA metagenomics assembly of...
TGGAAATCGTAAAAGAAAAAGGTCTGGAAAATTTCCCGGAGGATGAGATCCAGGTACTGTGCAGCAAGATGATTCGTGAGACAAATTATGAGAATGATGATTCCTGACCTATGTTTGTTATGACTTATTTAAGAAAAAACAGTATGATAAAGTGATTCTTACTTATTTGGCAAACTTCTACTGTGGAGCAACACAGGAGATGAAGGAATTGTGGAAAGTTGCTAGAGAGTATGAAGTCCATACGCACAAACTGGCAGAACGGATCATTACACAGATGCTCTTTTCTGAGGAATTATTCCAGGAGACAAAAGTATTTGAAGCTTATTATGATGAAGGGGCATATTTCCGGCTCCAGCAGGCTTATCTGGCATATGTCTCCAGAGAATATGTTGTAGAAGCACGTAAGATTGAGAAATCTATAATTGATATTATCTGCAGGGAAGCAGAGAAGGGTGAGGCAACAATCGATATTTGTATGATTGCTGTTTTAAAATATTATTCGAATCAAGCGTATGAAACAAACCTTAAGAAGACGCTGAAAAAGTTTATGCAGGAACTTTGCGGCAAACAGATTTATTTCCCATTTTTCCTTAAGTATGATAAGGAGTGGCTGATTGAATTCCAGTTGTGGGATAAGACACTGGTAGAATACAAGGGTCAGAAGGATAGCCGTGTCATGTTGTATTATCAGTTGCAGAAAGGTGGAAACGGAGATTCTGATTATGCAACAGAACTTCTGACACCAATGTATGAGAATTTGTATGTGAAGAAGTTTGTGCTGTTCTCACATGAACGACTGATCTATTATTTTAAAGAAACAATTGACGGAAATTCTTACAGAAGTGAGAAAGAGCTCTGTCAGCATACGGTTGAAAAAGGTGAACCGGGCAGATATGGAAGGCTCAATGACATTATTCTGGAAGAAGATCCGGAAGAACGAGAGAAGAAGATGAAGCAGTATGCACTGGAAGATGCGGTTGCATCACATATGTTCATACAGTATTAAGGAGGAAATCTTTTCATGGGACAGGGAAGTATAATTGGATATGAGATAAATGAAAAGACATGCCAGATCAGTTTTTATAATGATAAAGAGATGGAGCCTCAGACACTGGAAGTTGATGCAGATAATTTTCAGATTCCTTTGATTATTGGAAAACTAAGAGACACATGGCATATGGAAAAGAGGCAAAACGTCTTGCAACACTGAAAGAAGGATTTACAGTTGCCCGTCTGCTTTCGAGAAGTCTTGCAAATGAAAAAATTGAATTTGGAGATGAGACATATGATGCAGTATGGCTGCTTTCTCAGTTTATTCAGATGTCTTTACAGGCATTTCCCAAAATTGATGGAATTGTGTTTAGCGTACCGGTCTTACAGAAGAATTGGCACAGATGCTTCGAAGGATCGCAGTTCGCATGAATATTGATAAAAGACATATCTTTATTCAGGATTATAAAGAGAGTTTTTGTAATTATCTCTTCTATCAGCCGAAAGAACTGTGGCAGTATGATGCAGCATTGTTCTGCTGTGACCGTAATGAGATCAAAGCATATATGCTGCGCAGACTGAAGCCGGGACTTGGTGGTGGAAAGACTACATTTGTTACGGTTGATGAAGTTGCAAATGCACATATGAAAGAACTGGCGCTTGTTTATCCGGTTTTGAACGAGGACAGAGCAAAAGAAGCCGATGCGATGTTCTGCAAATTTATACAGAGCGTGTTTGATAAGAGAATTGTTTCTTCTGTATTCCTGACAGGAGAAGGGTTCGAAAATAACTGGTATCCGAAGTCATTGCGAGTGCTTTGCAATGGAAGAAGAGCATTTATCGGAAATAATCTGTACAGCAAAGGAGCTTGCTATACTGCATACAGAAAACTGTATATGCATATAGAGAATCCGGTTTATCTATCGGAGACTAAGCTGACAGATCAGATCACAGTCAATATGCGTGTGGATGGTCAGGAAATGTGGTATCCGCTTGTTTCCTGGGGCGCACACTGGTATGAGTCGAATAATCAGTGGGAAGTGATCCTTGAAGAGGGTGATGATATAGAATTTCATATCGAGTCACTGGTTCAGGGAACGGTTAAGACCGAAAAAATCTCTCTGGAGAGACTTCCGAAGAGAGCAGAGTATTCGATAAGACTTCAGATAGAAACGATGTTTCTGGATGAAAAAACCTGCAAGATTACAGTACGTGATGTCGGATTTGGAGATTTCTTCCTACCGACGGATTTCCGTGAGGAAAAGGTGATACATTTAGGAGGTAATGATGGGAAATTTAATTCTTTGTCATGACAGACACGCGGCACATCCTTATGAGATTTCCAGGATCCATTGCAGGATCTTTACGATAGAAGAATTGTGTTACTATCTGTGTAATAATTTATATTTGATCGATTATACGATCATGAATGAACCGCTTTGCACCTGGCTGGAAGAAGAGATTGGGATGAAAGAACTGGCAGAGCAGCTTCGAGATTTGATGCGTATGCGTGGATCTGTCGAGAATTTTGTTCTTACAATCCTGAAAGCTTCAAAGATCTATAAAGAATCGGAAATGATCCGTATCCAGAATGTTTTGGAACATCTGAAAAATCAGAAGGATGTAGAGCGTAAGAAGTATAAAGGCGATAATCTTCTCGAAAGCGGTGAGATTGAAGAAGCGATCATCGTTTATCAGGAAATCCTGAATCAGGAAAAAGATGAGAGTGTAGATGAAAAATTCTATGGAAAGATCTATGCATGTCTTGGAGCAGCATATGGACGATTGTTCCTTTATCAGGAAGCGGCCAAAATGTATGACAGAGCCTATCAGATCTGTGAAGATAAGGAATTACTAAAACCATATCTGTATGCGTCTTATAAGTATATGTCGCTGGAAGAATTTCACATTTTGCTTACAAAGCACAGTGAATATCAGGAAGTGAATGCACAGATGAGAAGCGAGATGGACGAAGTGAAGCAGAATCTTCAGATTGAGCCAAATGAAGTACTTTTGGAGAAGTGGAAGAGGAAACATAGAAGAAATCATACATAATACAGACTTTATGCAGCTGTTCACAGAATCTATGAGCAGCTGCATTGTTATGTACCTTTTGGTTACTGTTTTGGGGTTTGACATATATTGTATGCTATGGTAGAATACAACAGTAACTTTACTGTGGTACAGTGACTCATTGGTAGAGAATAAAAGCCAAACTCAATGATGGAGGGTGTTATTATGAAAAGGAAAGTATTAAGTGTGTTATTATGTGCAGGACTTGCAATTTCTATATTAGCAGGATGCGGTTCAGACTCTTCTAATGCGAATAAGAAAGCGGAATCAACAGGAAGCGACCTTGAATATGTAAAAGACAAAGGAACGCTTGTGGTCGGTGTTACTGACTTTGAGCCAATGGATTATAAAGATGACAATGGTGAGTGGATCGGATTTGACGCAGATATGGCGAAAGCATTTGCAGAGAGTATCGGAGTTGAGGCAGAATTTGTTGAGATTGACTGGGATAATAAAGAGCTTGAGCTTGATGGAAAGTCAATCGACTGCGTATGGAATGGTATGACACTGATTGATGAAGTGAAGAGTTCTATGGAATGCACAGATGCTTATATGAATAACGCGCAGGTTGTAGTTGTACCGGCTGACAAAGCAGATAAGTATCAGGATGAGGAAAGTGTGAAAGATTTAACTTTTGCAGTAGAAGCAGGAAGTGCAGGGGAAGATCAGGTTGAAAGAATTGGTGCACAGTATACAGCTGTTTCATCACAGGCAGATGCATTGATGGAAGTTGCTTCAGGAAATTCAGATGCAGCTGCAATTGATGCTTTGATGGCAGCAGCTATGATCGGAGAAGGAACAGGTTATGCAGATCTTACTTACACAATAAGTCTGAACAATGAGGAGTATGGTGTTGGATTCCGTAAAGGATCTGATCTTGCAGTAGCTCTGAATGATTACTTTAAAAAGAGTATGGAAGATGGATCAATGAAGAAATGTGCTGAGACTTATAAAGTACAGGCTGCATTGATTGAAAAATAAATTTAGGATGGAGCTTTAATAAAATGGAACTTATTATGGAACAATTTCCAATCGTTATTCACTCACTGAATGTGGGATTTTTACAGACGCTGAAGCTGTTTTTTGCAACGCTTCTTGGAGCTATTCCGTTGGGACTGGTTATTGCATTTGGATCGATGTCACATTTTAAACCGTTGAGTTATATTACGAATATTGTTGTATGGATCATACGTGGTACACCGCTTATGATCCAGATGCTTATCATTTATTATTTCCCGGGACTGGTCTTAGGAAACCCAATCTGGGGTGGCGGTGAAAGCGGAAGATTTCTTGCAGCTTCGGTTGCATTTATCTTTAACTATGCATGCTATTTCTCGGTAATTTACCGCGGAGGAATCCAGGGTATCCCACAGGGACAGACGGAGGCCGGACTTGTTCTTGGAATGACAAAGCATCAGATCTTCTTTAAGGTTAAGCTGCTTCAGATGGTGAAGAGAATTGTTCCACCGATGTCAAATGAGATCATCACACTTGTAAAAGATACTTCTCTTGCACGAATCATGCACTGCAGGAGATTATCTGGGCAGGACAGGCGTTCCTGAAAGGTTCTCAGGGAATCTCAGGTGCGATCTGGCCGATGTTCTTTACAGCTTTTTATTATCTGATCTTCAATGGTATTCTGACAGTCCTTCTTGGAAAGCTTGAGAAGAAGCTGGAATATTTTAATTAAATTGGGAGGAAGAGATAAATGGCAATACTTGAAGTAGAACACATAAATAAAACATTTGGACGGACAGAAGTACTGAAGGATATCAGCTTTTCATTGGAAAGAGGACAGGTACTTTCCTTGATCGGTTCCTCGGGAAGTGGAAAGACGACACTTCTGCGCTGCCTGAATTTTTTGGAGACACCGGATAAAGGTGTGATCCGTGTAAATGATGAATTATTGTTTGATGCTGCAAATCCTGTAACAAAACAGGAAAGTGAGATCCGTAAGAAAAGATTACATTTTGGACTTGTATTCCAGTCTTTTAATCTGTTCCCGCAGTATACAGCACTTGGGAATGTAATGCTGGCGAAGGAACTACTTGCAAAAAGTCAGCCTGATTATAAGGCACGCAAGAAAGAGATACATGCAGAGATTGAAGCAGAAGCAAAGAACCTCTTAGATCAGATGGGACTTTCAGAGCGTATGAATAACTATCCGCATCAACTTTCCGGAGGACAGTGTCAGCGTGTGGCGATTGCCCGTGCACTTGCACTTAGTCCGGATATTCTATGCTTTGACGAGCCGACTTCAGCACTTGATCCGGAGCTTACAGGTGAAGTACTGAAAGTTAATCAAAGGACTTGCAGATCAGAATACTACGATGATCATCGTAACGCATGAGATGGCATTTGCAAGAGACGTATCGGACAAAGTTCTGTTTATGGATGACGGTAAAATACTTGAGCAGGGAACACCTGAGGAAGTGTTTGAAAATCCAAAAGAAGAGCGTACCCGTCAATTTGTCACGTTATACAAACGGATAGTGATTTTGTAAATACTGGACAAAAATGAAGGTGGTAATAAGATACGAAGAATAAAAACGACGAATATATTAGAAATACTAATATATTGAACGCAAATAAAATAATGAGCAGGAAGAAATACAAGGCGGAGGGAATGTTGATTTTCACTCCGCCTTATATTATAATCGGTTTTGTATGATACAGAAATCATGATAAAAACTAGCAGGAACTAGGTAAGGAGCATAAACTGACATGAGTGAATTTGAAAAAGCAGTGACGGGACTTGGGGAAGAATGCGGTGTTTTTGGTGCTTATGATGTGGATGGACATGATGTGGCTGCATCAGTCTATTATGGCTTGTTTGCTTTGCAGCATAGAGGTCAGGAGAGCTGCGGTATTGCAGTGACAGACACTTATGGGAAGAGAAAACGTCCTTTCAAAAAAAAGGACTTGGCCATGTGGATGACGTGTTTGATGAAGAGGGACTTTCAGAGCTGAAAGGAAATCTTGGCGTGGGGCATGTGAGATATTCAACAGCAGGTGCAACACGTGTAGAGAATGCAATGCCACTTGTTATAAACTATGTAAAAGGAACACTTGCGATTGCACATAATGGAAATTTAGTAAATGCAATTGAGCTGAGAGAAGAACTCAGCCAGACAGGTGCTATTTTCCAGACAACAATAGACTCTGAAGTAATCGCATATCTTATTGCAAGAGAGCGTCTTCATACACCGACAGCAGAAGAAGCTGTGAAGTGTGCGATGCAGAAGATCAAGGGTGCATATGCACTTGTTGTGAGCAGCCCGAGAAAAATGATTGGTGCAAGAGATCCATTTGGACTCAAGCCACTTTGTATCGGGAAACGTGACAATACATATTTCCTTGCTTCTGAGAGCTGTGCGATCGCAGCTGTAGACGGTGAATTTGTAAGAGATGTTCTTCCGGGAGAAATCGTAACAATTACAAGAAAACATGGAATCCAGTCAGATACGAGTATGGTGATCGATTCTGAAAAACAGGCAAGATGTATTTTTGAGTATATTTATTTTGCAAGAACAGACAGTACAATCGATGGTGTAGGTGTATACCATTCCAGAATTCTGGCAGGAAAAGCACTTGCGGAATCTTATCCGGTAGACGCTGATCTTGTTGTGGGAGTTCCGGATTCCGGTCTGGTAGCAGCGAAAGGATATTCTGAGCAGTCAGGAATTCCTTATGGAATGGCATTTCACAAGAACAGTTATGTGGGAAGAACATTTATCAAACCGAAACAGAGCGAACGTGTTTCCAGTGTAAAGATCAAACTGAATGTAATTCCGGAAGTTGTAAAGGGAAAACGAATCGTAATGGTAGATGATTCCATCGTGCGTGGAACAACTTGTGCAAATATTATTAAGATGCTGAAAAAAGCCGGAGCAAAAGAGGTACATGTACGTATCAGTTCTCCACCGTTCTTACATCCATGCTTTTTTGGAACAGATGTTCCGTCGAATGAGCAGCTGATCGCACATACTCACACACAGGAGGAGATCCGTCAGCTGATCGGAGCAGACTCTCTTGGATACATGGAGATCGAGAAACTGAAAGATATGGTTGGAGATCTTAAGTATTGCGATGCCTGCTTTACAGGAAAGTATCCGATGAAAGTTCCGGAAGAGGATATCAGTCAGGCATTTGAACAAAATTGATTTTGAAGACTCAGTTTATGTGTTATAATAGATAAACAGTTACGATAAAGATATGAAACAAGGAGAAAAGAATTATGAGTAATGATCGTTATGTAAGCCCGCTTTCAGAGCGTTATGCAAGCCGCGAGATGCAGTATATCTTCTCACCGGACAAAAAGTTCAGAACATGGAGAAGACTTTGGATCGCACTGGCAGAGACTGAGAAGGAGCTTGGACTCAACATCACAGACGAGCAGATCGAAGAGATGAAGAGCCATGCGGATGATATTAACTTTGAGGTGGCAAAGGAACGTGAGAAGGTTGTACGTCATGATGTTATGTCTCATGTTTATGCATATGGTGTTCAGTGCCCAAAAGCAAAAGGAATCATCCATCTTGGAGCTACATCCTGTTACGTAGGAGATAATACAGATATTATTATTATGGCAGAAGCACTGAAACTGGTTCGCACAAAGCTTGTGAATGTAATTGCAGAGCTTGCGAAGTTTGCAGAGGAGCAGAAAAACCAGCCTACACTTGCTTTCACACATTTCCAGCCGGCACAGCGACAACTGTTGGAAAGAGAGCGACTCTCTGGATGCAGGAGTTTGAAATGGATCTTGAGGATCTGGAATATGTACTTGGAAGCCTGAAACTGCTTGGATCTAAAGGAACAACAGGAACACAGGCAAGTTTCCTTGAACTGTTCGACGGAGATCAGGAGACAATTGACAAGATCGATCCGATGATCGCTGAGAAGATGGGATTCAAGGCATGTTATCCGGTATCCGGACAGACTTATTCAAGAAAAGTAGACACAAGAGTACTGAATGTACTGGCAGGAATCGCTGCAAGTGCTCACAAATTCTCTAATGATATCCGTCTGCTTCAGCATTTGAAAGAAATTGAAGAACCATTTGAGAAGACACAGATCGGATCTTCAGCAATGGCTTATAAGAGAAACCCGATGAGAAGTGAGAGAATTGCTTCCCTTTCAAGATATGTGATGATCGATGCACTTAATCCGGCAATTACATCTGCAACACAGTGGTTTGAGAGAACACTTGATGATTCCGCTAACAAGCGTCTGAGTGTTCCGGAAGGATTCCTTGCAATCGACGGAATTCTTGATCTTTGTCTGAACGTTGTAGACGGACTGGTTGTATACCCGAAAGTAATCGAGAAGCGTCTGATGTCCGAACTTCCATTCATGGCAACAGAGAATATTATGATGGATGCTGTTAAAGCCGGCGGAGACCGTCAGGAACTGCACGAAAGAATCCGTGAGCTTTCTATGGAAGCAGGAAGAAATGTAAAAGAGAAGGGACTCGACAATAACCTTCTTGAACTGATCGCAGCTGATCCTGCATTCAACCTGACTTTAGAGGATCTTCAGAAGACAATGAAACCGGAGAAATATGTTGGACGTGCAAGTGAGCAGGTAGATGCATATCTTAAGAATGTGATCCGTCCACTGCTTGAAAAGAATAAAGAAATCCTTGGTGTGAAGGCTGAAATTAACGTATAGAATCCTTGGAATCTATCAGGACAAAACGGAAAAATCAAAGGGATGTTGCATTTGGTTGCAGCATCCTTTTTCTTTTTGATAAACTAAAATTATTTCGTGTATTAAAATGTGGGGGAAAGAGAAAGGAATAAGAGAACATGGATATAGCATTGAATTGGAATGAATGGCATCAGGAAACGGTGAGAAAACCATATGCCAGAGTGGGAGTGACTTTATTAAGTGGTGCGCTGATTCTGATGTCTGCACAGGAAATTGTTTCATTATACTTGGAAAAGAATCTGATTTCTGAAATAGCAGTCTGTGCGACAACAGAGGATATAAATGTATCAGGAAATGATCTGCCGGAAAAAGTAACAATAGAAGCTATCCAGACAGATGTTAACCAGGCGGATGTTAACCAGGCAGCGGCTGTTCCGGCGGAAATTTTAGTGGAAGAACCTATAGTAGAAGAAATTGCGGTGGAAGAACCCGTGGTAGAAGAGATTGTGGCAGAAAAACCAGGTGTAAAAAGAGATACAACTATAAATGGTGCAAGTGAACCGATAATTACAAATCCTGATTCAATGGAAAATGTAAAAAATGAAACTGAGGAGGAAGAAGAGCCAATAGAGGTGGGGAATATAAATACAGGATATCTTATTAATGCGGAAGGTGTGATCTATGGACTTTCAGGAAGCAAAGAAGTGATACAGGATGGAGTACTGCTCTTTCCTGAAGAAGGATGTTCCCAAATTGCGGGAGGAGCGCTGTCGGATCTTGGTTCTGCTGTAGAAGAGATTGAAATTCCTGTTAATATAACAAATATTCAGTCAGGAGCATTTGCGGGGCTGAGTAACCTGGATGGATAGAAGCAGATGCAGCAAATCCAGCCTATGTTACGGTAGATGGTGTACTCTACACGGCAGATGGCACGGTTCTTCTTGCATTTCCGGCAGCGTGGACAGGAACCTTTCAGGTGCCGGAAAGTGTGAAAAGTTTTGCGGAAAGTGCATTTGATGGAACAAATCTGGAATGTATTGATGCAAGATCCTGCACACTTGAACAGACGGGAAGTATTCCTGAAACGGTGAAACTTTTGGAGTAAAAGAAAAACATTGATTTTGTTTGTTGAAGAATCTAGGGAGTTGCGCTATAATATGACGAGATATGAACAATAACAAACAGGAATTGGAGAAGATAGAATGAGTAAGAAAGTAAGAACAAGATTTGCACCAAGCCCGACAGGAAGAATGCATGTGGGTAACTTAAGAACAGCACTTTATGCGTATCTGATCGCAAAGCATGAAGGGGGAGATTTCCTTCTTCGTGTAGAGGATACAGACCAGGAACGTTTTGTGGAAGGTGCACTTGATATCATTTACAGAACAATGGAGAAAACAGGTCTTATCCATGATGAAGGACCGGATAAAGATGCCGGATATGGACCGTATGTACAGAGTGAGCGTAATGCATCAGGCCTTTATCTTAAATATGCAAAGCAGCTTGTAGAGCAGGGAGACGCTTATTACTGTTTCTGTGACAAAGAGCGTCTGGAGTCTTTAAAGACACAGTTTCTGAAGGTGGAGTAGAGATTTCTGTTTATGATAAGCACTGCTTAAGTCTGAGCAAGGAAGAAGTAGAAGCGAATCTGGCAGCAGGTAAGCCATGGGTTATCCGTCTGAATGTACCGAATGAAGGTGAGACAACATTCCATGATGAGATCTACGGAGATATCACAGTTCCGAATGCAGAGCTTGACGATATGATCCTGATCAAATCTGATGGATTCCCGACATATAATTTTGCAAATGTAATTGACGATCATCTGATGGAGATTTCACATGTTGTTCGTGGAAATGAGTACTTATCTTCAGCACCGAAGTATAACCGCCTTTATGAGGCGTTTGGCTGGGAAGTACCGGTTTATGTACACTGTCCACTGATCACAGATGAGAATCATAAGAAATTGAGCAAGAGATGTGGACATTCTTCTTATGAAGATCTGATCGAGCAGGGATATGTTTCAGAGGCAGTTGTGAATTATGTTGCACTGCTTGGATGGTGCCCGACAGACAACAGAGAGATCTTCTCTCTGGAAGAGCTTGTTGAGGCATTTGATTATCATCATATGAGTAAATCTCCGGCTGTATTTGATACAGTGAAATTGAAATGGATGAACGGAGAATATCTCAAGGCAATGGATTTTGATAAGTTCTATGCACTTGCGGAGCCTTATCTGAAAAAGGCAGTAACAAAGGACTATGATCTGAAGAAGATTGCAACACTTGTGAAGACAAGAATTGAGATTCTTCCGGAGATCAAAGAGCAGGTGGATTTCTTTGAAGAACTTCCAGATTATGATATTGCACTGTATACACACAAGAAGATGAAAACAGATCCTGAGAAGTCACTCGCACTTCTGAACGAGGTTCTCCCGGTTCTTGAGGCGCAGGAGGACTTTAGCAATGATGCATTGTTTGAGACATTGAAAACATTTGCAACAGAAAAAGGATACAAAGTAGGTTATGTAATGTGGCCGCTTCGTACAGCAGTTTCCGGAAAGCAGAATACTCCGGGCGGAGCAACAGAACTGATGGAAGTACTCGGAAAAGATGAGTCTCTTAGAAGAATCCGTCTTGGAATCGAGAAACTTCAGTAAGGACAGCGAAAAGAGGTACAATGGGATTTAATGAAGCACAGGCGCAGGCAATCCAGCACACAGACGGCCCATGTCTTGTACTGGCAGGCCCGGGATCGGGGAAGACGCTTACGATTGTAAACAGAGTAAAATACCTTATAGAGAAACAGAAAAGTAAGACCAGAAGAAATTCTGGTCGTTACTTTTACAAGATTTGCAGCGGCGGAGATGAAATCCCGCCTCTGTTTGGTTATGGGCAAAAGAGATCTTCCGGTTACAGTGGGGACATTTCATGGAATCTATTATGGAATCCTGAAATGGGCTTATCGGATGAATCAGGAAAATATTCTTTCAGAGACAGAAAAATATCAGATTTTACGTGGCGTGATTAACAAAGAAAGAATGGAGATCTTTGATGAAGAAGATTTTATTCAGGATATTGTGGCAGAAATTGGAAAAGTGAAGAATAATCGGATTCCGCTGGAAGAATTTGTATCAGAAAAGTGTAGTGCAGATGCTTTTCGCAATATTTACCGTAATTATGAACGGCATAGAAAAGAACTGAAAAAGATTGATTTTGATGATATGCTGGTACTTTGTTATGAATTGTTCCGTTCAAGACCAGATGTACTTGCACAGTGGCAGAAGAAATTCAGATACGTTTTGATTGATGAATTTCAGGATATTAATCGAATTCAGTATGATGTGATCCGTATGCTGGCCCAGCCGGAGAATAATTTGTTCGTAGTGGGGGATGATGACCAGGCAATCTACGGATTTCGTGGAGCTGATTCGGAATTGATGCTTGGATTTGGAAAGGATTTCCTGATGCAAAACAAATTCTGCTTGGAATGAATTACCGTTCGACAGCAAATATCGTACAGAATTCTTTGAAACTCATTGAAAATAATGTGGAGAGATATAGTAAAAAACTGGAAGCAAACCGTGAAGGCGGTTCCTGCCTTCATATTCAGGAAGTCGAAAGATCCGG
>ENA-OQCX01001217-OQCX01001217.1-human-gut-metagenome-genome-assembly--contig:-NODE-1217-length-12328-cov-1.514876_pt1 | contig 12328 bp, 13 predicted proteins | sample MGYA00242762_ERZ504587 | MGnify/ENA primary metagenome ERZ504587 (study PRJEB26092, sample SAMD00036337) | human gut metagenome | host: Homo sapiens | study: EMG produced TPA metagenomics assembly of...
CGCAAGAAATTCCGGTCAGACGAACACATTCATATCAGTACACATCCCTGTATTGGATACCAATTGGATTCCTGACGGACAACCCAACCGGGAGAAACCGAACCCGATTCAGCCTCTCCCGGCCAACAATTTTTATATAATTCATCATTCGCCAAACACCATTCGGGACATAGGTTCAACAAGTTGATACATATATTTCCCCATGAAAGCTAATGAAAGAAACATTGTAACAGTTATCACAAAAAAGAGTATTGCCCAAATAACTGAAAGACAAAAACTACCGCGAATAAGAAGCTTCCTCTCTTCAACAACAAATTTTCCTCTTCCATTTTTTGAATAAATCCAATAAAACAGCAACACTCCTAAAAAGCAAAATCAATCTATTCCATAAGCATTGATTTCAGCCAACGACGAATTACTTGCACGATAACTATCAGTAATTTTTATCTTAAAATAGCGTCCCTTTGTCGGTGTGATGCTGAAGATTTGCTCTTCGAGTACCTTCTGCGCTTCAAATGCACCGACTGCTGTCCAGTTGAGCTTATCTGAACTGACAAAAAATTCACCACCCTTCACATCCCGGTAGCTATCATGCTGCCTTTCAGTCAAGCTGATGTTGGTCAAAGTTGTTTCCTTCTTCATATCCACAACGATTTCATGCGGAAGTGGAATCGATCCGCCACTCCATTGTGAATGCCAGAAAGTCGATAATTGCCCATCCAGCAAACATGTCGCCACACCGTTTCCGACACCTTCTCCGGTCCGTTCTTCCGTATTGGCTTGTATGCTCCAGCCCGCACGATCCAACTTGATTCCGACAACCCGAACTACCAACGGGTAGACGGCGTTTTCAGCAATATTGAACAGCGAAACATTATCCAAACGAATAGGTAACATATATTCTCCCGGAGTCAATCCGTTGCCGTTGAGCGTCACCGCCAAATCGGTCGTGCTCGTCCCCATAGGCAAAGTGACAACATCTTCGAATGAATAGTTCCCTTCCGGAAACAGCTTATAAGCTGTGCCGTTCTCTGCGTTATAAGCTGTAACATATCCGGGATCTACGACAAACTGACATTCTACATCCCAATTGTTGTCCGTATCCAAACCGAAACCGACTTCAACTGACTCCGTGTCGAATCCATATGTATAAGACAACGGCTGAATGTCGGTATCCGTGAACCCCATAGCCGGGGTCAACACATCTGTTATCCGGATAAACAATTCACTTTTATCGGCATTGACCGAGTCCTTCTCGCTCGTCAGGTAAAGCGGAAGCACATAAGTCGCTTCCGGATTCGCCTCCATCGCCGCACCGATCAAATCTGTCGACAACGAAAGCGTAACGACTTTACTACGTTCCTCCGACGCAAAATCCAATCGATCGGTGTCCATCGAATAAGAACCTGAAGGGATTATCCGATAGTCCGTGCCATAAAGTACATCGACTTCCTCTTGCGAGTGAACGGCTATTTCCCCGCTTGCCGTCAATGACGGATCACTACCCCCCTTATAAACGGAGAAAGCATAAGTATTAAGCTCTCCCGTATTGTAAAGAGTGAGCTCCTGCGTACCGGATTTATTAATATAAAGCACTTTGTGGTATTCTTCCGGTACTAAGTTTTCCAATTCATATTTCGACTCGTCACAAGCTGTCAACAAAAGAACAGCCAGACATGCAATTCCTATATAATTCACTTTCATACAATTCGTTTTTTAGATTAATAACCAGGAGCTTGCACCAACTGAGGATCACTGTACAATTCACTATTCTTGATCGGAACCAAATACTGTCTGACGTTCCATTGGATTGGCTGGTCGATTGCACGATTTGATTGAACTCCTCAAATGAAGGATTGACAGTCATTCCATTCAGCCCTTTAAATTCGGAGGGTTGCATTACTTGGTCGGCAATACGCCAGCGACGGACGTCATAATATCGGTGACCTTCGGCATGCAGTTCGATTGCCCGTTCGTTACGGACCCATTCCATCAGTGACATGGTCGAAAGATCAGCTGTAGTCAACTTACGTACACCGGCCCGTTCCCGAATAACATTCAGGTTCTCTAACGCTTCATCTGTACGATCTAATGCTGCATAACATTCAGCCAAATTCAAATACAATTCCGCCATACGAATCAGAATGATCCGGAACTTGTCACCTGAAGTGGATCCGGAAGACAGATATACCCCGTTCGGCACGATGAATTTCTTATTCAAGAAACCGGTACCTGTTGCATTACGCGTATTAGAAAGTGAATAACCATTTGTATTGGAATTCTTCAAGTTCAGCCATAATGGGTTATTGTTGTTAATTAACGGCATATACTCGCAACCGTCATAGGCAATCCACGCATAGTAACGCGGTTCACGGCCAACATTAAACTTGACAATATCATTCTTAATTTCCTCGCTATCCAATTGATCTTTCGACAACTCCGGACTGGAAGCTCCCTCATCGTAACGTGTCAGCCACTCGCTTTGCAAATAGAAATCCGGATCTTTAGCAGGAGGAAGACCGTTTTCCGTATAGAAACGGTTTACAGCCGCCCAAGTAGGTGCAGTCCCATGATAGCCTCCGGCCCACGAACCGTCACTCTTTTTGACAAGTCGGTTCGGAAGCCGCGATTTCGAACGACCGCAACCAACATCATTCGCATCATTACCATCACCATACTGAGGATTGATAGCCCAAATAATTTCCTTATTACTAAACCTTCATGCGCCGTAATCATATACTGGAGCATCCGAACTTGCTTTTTGAACAATTCGTTTTCCTCCGTATCCTCTTCTTTCCCCGGAATGAATGGAAGCGGTACTTTATCAATAGCAGCCTTTGCTTCAGAAGCTTCAAGATCGAACAATTTATATCCGGCAGCTTCAGCAGCTGTTAACGCCTCCTTGCAAGCCGTCAGAGCACGTTCCCACTTGGCAGGGTCATATTTATTGCTAACCAACTCCATTCCATAGCCCGGTGTCTCATAATTGGTGTTCCGCCAGTTCGGATAAACAAATGAACCGTTCCAAAGAGGAGAAGCAGCATAGAGCAGCACACGAGCTTTCAAACTTTTGCAGATAGTGGCATCTGCACGGCTTAAATTTTCAGTTGTCTGTGTTGCCGGTAAAACTTCGGCTGCCGCATCTAATTTTCCGACAATCCAATCTACACAATAATCAAAATGCGAACGTCCCGGAATTTCGGACGGAAGGATGTTTTGATCTACCTTTGTTTCGATGATAGGACAAGGCCCATAGTTTTGCAATACTTTGAAATGATAATATGCTTCGAGAAACCAGCATTCAGCACGATATTGTGCCTTCTCCTCCTCTGTCACACCTGCCGGGTTCAAACGATCCAACTGTTCCAAAAAGTAGTGGACATATCCGATGTAGTTATATAAATTCTCCCAGTCACCGATATCATCGGCCGCCGAAACGGTTCCGTACAACATTTTCTGCATATTCCAGTCCCAGTCTTTCGGCTCGACATATTCATCGGTGGCCAACGAAGCATCTCCATCACTTTCTCGCCAGAAGGTATATCGCGAAGTACCTGAGTAAGCGGTAAAAAGGAAACCTAAAGTTGCTGACTCGTCCTTCATTGTGTCATCAAAATCCGGCTGTGCCGGTGGTATGACATCCAAATAGCTGCAAGAAGGGAATGCCAGCAGACCGGCCGACAAGGCTATCTTGATATATTGTCTGATATTTTTTGTTAGTTTCATCTCGTTATTCTATTAGTTAATTAAACATTAGAAAGTAAATTGCACCCCCAGGTTAAAAGTCCGCTGCAACGGATAAGCGTTCCAAGCCAATTCCGGATCCCACAACTTGAAGGGACTGAATACGGCCAAGTTATCACGCTGAAATAAACGCGGCACATCGGGAAGGTATAACCCAATTCCAACGTTTTGAAACGAAGGAAATTGCCGTTACGCATCCAATAAGAACTCGGTTGGATATTACCCGCGATGTCAGCATTTGAAGTTCCTAAACGCGGGTAGAGTGCATCCGGATTAGGATTGTCGACCGACCAATGGCTCTCGGCAATCCACGACATCAAATTGCGTGGCAAAGATTCCGCCGGACCACCATCGCCACCGGAAGACAAAAATGGAGCAAAGCCGGAATTGATCATAATTTACGTTTGGCGAACCATTGAAGAAGACTCCGAAGTCGAATTTCTTCCAACGAACGTTCAACCCTAACCCATATTGGATACGCGGCATATCCCCGTAAGACGAAAGCATTACCTTATCCTCGGATGTGATCGCACCATCACCATCAATATCGCGATATTTAATATCACCAGGCATCGGCTTCGAACCTAACTGTGTTTGATCAGGCCAATTATTTATCTCTTCTTGACTGCTGAAAAGCCCTTCTGCCACATAACCGGTCAATCGATTCAACGGTTTGTTAGTTTCCGTTTGCCATACATAGGGATAATTCGGTTCGTCAGAAAACTTGTATTCGTTTCGATTATAGGTGAAGTTACCACGGAAGTCGACTTGCCAGTCTTTTCCAAATTGTTTTTTCCAATTGACACTGACTTCGAAACCGGTATTCAACACTTCGCCGATATTGCTCCAAGGCGTACTGCCCCAATAACCGAGTAGCTTTCCGAAGCTGGCACGTTTCATCAAGATACGGTCGCGGTAGTCACGGAAATAATCGAATGTAATGTTCACTTGGTTAAAAAGCGAAGCGTCAAGTCCGATATCCAACTTTTTCACATGTTCCCATCCAGCATTTTGTACGGCAAGAATATTAAAACCATGCCCCTGACGATTTAACCATTGCCCGGGAAGTCCCGAATGCCAAGAGGCACCGCTCCCAATAGCTACTTGATTTTGGTAAAGAAAATGTTGTGCACCACTGTTGAACTGGTCACTACCAACCAAACCGTATGATCCCCTAATCTTGAAATAATCCACATAATCGGCAATCGGCTCCCAAAACTGCTCCCCGCTTAATACCCAACCGAGAGACGCGGCTGGGAAAAACTCAAAACGATCCTCCTTTGCCAACCGTTCGGAACCATTGTAACCGAAATTGAACTCTACCAAGTAGCGGTTGTCATAATCATAAGTGGCTCGTCCTGAATAACCCTGGTTACGATTGGGCAAGACTCCATTACGATATTCTCTCATCATATACATGAACATGGCAGTCATATTATGCTTGCCAAACGAACGTTTCCAATCCAAACGGGCATCCAAATAGAATGTTTGATCGGCCTCTTTAGTGATGTCAGACTGGCTGATATAATCCGTACCAGTTGCAAAAGTCGCAAAGCATAGGTATCATTTTCGGGATCGTAACTATCGGGCTGTACCTGATAGTAATAAGGAGATAGCGAAACGGGTATAATAAGAGTTTGACCAATTTTTAAAGTTCACTAAAACCTTTGCGCTTAAACCTTTTGTGACAAATCCCAAGTCTTGCGAGATATCCAAAGAGGTATTCAGCGTATTGAAGTTGTCTTCCCTGAACGATCCCATCATGTATTGGTAAGGGTTTTCCCCGTAAGCCCCAGCTTTAATTTCGGCATTACCATAAATAAATATGATCTTCTTCGCCAGGAAAATAAGCGGGGAAAAGAGACAGGATTGGCATACATCACCTTTTTGTAGATATCAGTAGTCTTATTATCCGGCCCCTTTTGGCTACCGATTTGCGCCATCATACGAAGATTGACAGTCGTCGTATTCGTCAACTTATAACTGATGTTATTTTGAAAATTGTACTCCCAATGGTTAATGTTCGGATTGAAAGCTGAATTGTCCGCAGCATTGAGCAAACCTGTATCATGGTTTGCCTGCAAACTCATATAATAAGTAACACGCGACGCACCACCCGATACGTTCACATTAGCACGTTGATTATAATTTCCACTACGGAAAAATCATGTCATACCAATCTACATTCGGATAGACATACGGATTGATACCACTTTCTGTCGCCGCAATGATCTCATCCGAATAACGTGGTGTAATTGCTGTCGCACTACGCGCCTGCTGCGCCTCGTTATAGGTGCGCATGAATGTCGGTCCATCAGCAAACTCCGGTGTATTCATCGGCTGGAAATAAGAGGCCTCGACCGACACGTTGACCGTTGCTTTTGTATTTTCCTTCCCATGTTTGGTTGTAACAAGCATGACGCCATTCGCACCACGGTTACCATAGATTGCCGTCGCCGAAGCATCCTTCAAAACCGAAAAACTTCGATACTTTCTGCCGGAATACGGTTCAAGTCCCCAGACGATATTTCCACACCATCCAACAAAATCAATGGAGTTGCCACACCACCAAACGTATTGATGCCACGGATATAGAACGAAGAAGTAGAACCTGGCTCACCACTACTGTTCGTAGAAATAACACCAGCCAGTTTACCCGCCAGTGAACTGGTCAACGAAGATGTCGGCGCTTTTAGCTGTATGCCTTCTGTTGCCGTAATCGCGCCGGTAATAGATACTTTCTTCTGCGTACCGGCCCCAACGACAAACAACTTCGTCCAAAACTTCATTATCCCCCTCCATCTTAATGTTCAAGACACCTAAATCACCCACTTCGATCGTTTGTGTCTTATAACCGATATAAGAGACTTCGATTTCATCTTTACCAGTTACTCCAATGGAAAACTTTCCGTCAAGATCAGTCACCGTACCTTGAGTAGTACCTTTAATGATGACATTTACACCGATCAGTGTTTCACCGGTAGAGGCATCCGTAACAGTACCGACTAACGTACGTTTAACAGGCGACTTACTTTGTTGGATTTCAGGGACGGGCAATCTATCTCCCGCATCAGCAACGGCATCCGGAGGACAAGCACCCAACAAACCAGTACAAAGCAATAAAGCAATTGCAGGTCTCCGCTTTTTTCTAATTGAGATTAAATTCATAAGTTAACATTTTTAATTTATACTACACAAATAACTTTAAAGAAGTAATATTGCAAGATATTACTCCACTAACATAAATCATGTATTCTCCATGGTTTTTTCCACAGTTCCTACAAGAACTACGATTATTTGGTACGATTTAGAGCATATAAGTTGTTGAATTCAGATCAAATTATTTGAAATCACGAAGAGTTTGATTTATTTTTTCAAATAATGAAATTTATTACATCCATTTTTTTGAAATATTACGGATTATTTTTAAATTTTGTTCCGCTTCGAACAGGAGTTCTTGTAGAACTACGATAACACCAACACATTTGTTGATTTTATTCTTCTTTTACTTATAACGTTAAAATCAGCCACAAAATTCCAAGCCAAATTCACTAAAAAACAAGAATATCGCATAAACACATTATCCTTATCAACATGCAAAAACATCAGTTTGTTAAATATATTACCATTACGGACAATTTGAGTCAGATAGAGTAGAAAATCAAATTAAATGCAGTAGTAGTTTCAATTTGTACCAATAGTTTTTTTGGGGAAATGACAATAAAAGAGGATAGAGACGGCATACCCGATCCATCATCATTCCACACAAGAGGATTTTGCTTAATTTTTGATTTTTTTCAAATAAACCTTTTTTGTTTGATCGCAGTCAAATAAATCGTTTTGTAAAAATGTAAAAGACAGATTTGGAAGATGATGACAAAAAGATGAGCTTACTTTTAACCGGTATGCTTTTGTGTTTGGCTCCGGATATAAAAGGAAATGAAACGGACGGAAGGATTAAAGGTATTGTAATGGACGGCGAATTAGGGGGACCACTCGAATTTGTAACCGTCCAGGTTAAAGCAAAAGGTTCGGACAAAATATTGCAGGGAGCCGTTACCGGAAGTGACGGGAACTACAGTATCGGAGGATTGAAGAAGGGGGAATATGTAGTTACTTTTTCCTATATCGGCTACGCGGAAATTTCTAAAAATATAACAATCAGCAACAATTCTCAAACTCTTAATCTTGGAGAACTCACCCTGGAAGAAGATGCCAACCAATTGGGGGAAGTAGAAATCGTAGCAAAAAAGCCCCAAATGAGATTCGAACTCGATAGAAAAGTTTTCGACGCAACACAAGATATCGCATCCGAAGGGGGATCGGCCAGTGATTTGCTTGCCAATATCCCATCCGTGGAAGTGATAACGAAGGATCTGTTTCATTGCGTGGAAATTCCAGCGTAACAGTCTGGATCAACGGAAAAGCATCGGGACTGACAGCAGACAACCAGGCGGACATACTGGAAATGATGCCGGCAGAAGATATCAAACAAGTGGAAGTCATTACCAATCCCTCTGCTAAATACAGCCCGGAGGAACAGCCGGGATTATCAACATTATTTTAAAGGATGACCGGAAACCCGGTTACTACGGCAGCGTAAAAGCCGGAGCCGATACGGACGGAGGTTATCAGGCAAGTGGAAACATCAACTACAGCAGTAGCAAAGTAGACGCGTACGCCAATCTGAGCTATCGGAACCGGGAAATGAAAGGCGGTGGAATCACAAGTCGTGAAAATACAGCCGACAATAGTTTTCTCGACCAGACCAACAACTCCAAACGACAACACAACAACTGGTTCGGACGTATCGGGGCAACCTGGCACATTACCAAAAGCGACGACCTAGCATTCAACATGACCGGCATGACTGGAGGGGGTGACAACAACGAATCGATCCATTACATTTCGACAGACAAGCAAAAGAATACGGTTTACACCAGCGACCGTACAACAGACGGAAACTCGGACATGAAAATGTACAACCTGGAATTGAATTACTTACACAAATTCTCGGAAAACAGCAATATAGACTTAACCGTCAGCAATAACCAATGGAGAAACGACGGACTAAGCATTTACGAACAATCAACCCGATATACGGACACTAACTTAACCGACAAACAGGAATATCAAACTCAGGAAAACAACATCAAAAACAAAAGCTGGGAAGTTCAGGCCGACTACACAAACAAAATATCCGACGCGAGCCGGATCGAGGCAGGTTATAAAGGGACATTCCAAAGAGAATCCAGCCCTGTGGATACCTATACCGGAACAACCGCTACCGACATCGAACAGGACCAGGCACTTTACAACCGCTTTCTATATAACCAGGATGTGCATGCCTTGTACATGACGTATGGAGGCAAGTGGAACAATCTGAGCTACCAAGCCGGCCTACGTGGAGAATATTGGCGTGTGGATACCCGCTCGCTGGACTTCGACCAGGAATTTAACAGCAAGCCGTCGGAAACTTTCGAGAAAGACTATTTCAAGTTGTTCCCAAGTGCTTTATCTCCTATGCCCTCCCTAAAAACAATGAAATACAAGTGAACTATACCCGTCGCCTACGTCGTCCTTGGGGTGGACAATTAAATTCATTCCGCAATATTTCCGATGCCTCCAACATTTCTTTCGGTAACCCGGAACTGACACCTGAATATTCCCATTCTTTCGAATTGAATTATATCAAGACCTGGGAATCCGGCCATACCCTATCATTGTCCGGCTACTATCGCTCGACAGATGACGTGATCCAGCGCATTCGTTTCTTGAACACGGCAGACAATGTAATGTACACGACCAGTGAAAACGTAGCCCGCCAGCAAAACAGCGGTCTGGAAATCGTTGGAAAAAACAATTTATTCAGCATCCTTAGCCTGACAACGACCGTAAACCTCTACTACTCCAAATTAGACGGTTTCAGCTATCTGCCCGAAGGAGCGGAAGCTCCTGTCACTGGAGAGGAGGATGAAAGCTTCAACTGGAACGTACGCATGATTGCCAATGTCAGTCTTCCTTGGGGTGTTTCCCTACAGGGCACAGGCAACTATAATTCCAAGCGCTTGATGGCACAAGGATACCGCGAACCGAACTACTCAGTCGATCTTGGATTGCGCAAATCTTTCTTAAAAGACAAGTTAACGTTAAGTATCAATGCACGCGACTTGCTGGACTCCCGCAGATTCCGCACCATTACATCCGGAGACGGTTTCTGGCAGGATTCCGAGAACTGGCGTGGTGGCAGAAGAGTTGGTTTTACCCTGACCTACAACTTCGGCAATATGAACAAGAAAAAAGACAAAAGCAGGAGCGAGGAACCGGGCATGTATGAAATGGACTAAATAAAAAGAAGGGATAAACCTTTGCCGCACTTATCCCTTCTTGCCCACATCCTCTTATCTTTCAAAACAGGCATCGAAGGCATGTGCCGACGGCAGGAAATCCACCTGTTTGACAAAAGCGCAAGACTCGCGTGCTCCATGTTCACGATCCATGCCGCTATCTTCCCACTCCACCGAGAGCGGACCTTGATAGCCGATATCGTTCAAAGCACGGATAATTTCTTCAAACCGGATCTTTCCACGTCCTAAGCTACGGAAATTCCAGAAGCGGCGGGCATCGCCAAAAGTTGAATGGCCGCCAAACACGCCGATCTGTTTCGGAGTATCGCTCCAATACACATCTTTCATGTGGACATGGAAAATACGATCCGGGAACTGGCTGATGAAGTCTACATAATCCACTCCCTGATACCCCAAATGGCTCGGATCGTAATTAAAACCGAAAGCCGGATGATAATCGATCGCTTCAAGAGTCTTACGCAGAATAAGTATCGAACGCGATCTCGGTCGGATGCACTTCGAGAGCGAAGCGGACACCTAACTTTTGATATTCGTCTAAAATCGGAATAAAACGTCGGGCAAAATCAGCATACCCTTCATTCACCATCTCGTCGGTAACGGGAGGAAAGGAATAGAGCCATTGCCAGATCGAACTTCCCGTAAAACCGACTACGGTGTCGACTCCCAGCATTCTAGCGGCATGAGCTGCCTGAATCATATTTTCGACCGCCCGCAGGTGCACTCCATCGGGATCGCCATCGCCCCAGATATAATCAGGCAATACGGATTTATGCCGTTGATCGATATTATCACATATCGCCTGGCCGATCAGATGATTCGAAATACAAAACAGTTGCAAACCGTACTTATCGAGTGTCACCTTGATATTCCGATAATATTCCGGATCTGTCTGCCGAACATCCAAATGAGATGGTAATCCCAATTCAACACCGTCAAAACCAAATGATTTTGCTTTTTCACAAATAACATCCAGCGGTAAGTCTCCCCACTGCAATGTACATAATGTTACAGGACGTGCCATGTTTTTCGTTCTTTTTAAGGTTAATACATTGTGTCTGTTCGACAAATATAAAATATCTTTTTAAATTCATCTACAAATATTTTTCATTTCTGATTATTTATCTTTCCTTTGTAACATTATAAACAACTAAAAAACTTAACTATGAGAAAGAAAGTGTTTTTTGCACTTGGCTGCGTACTCTACTTGACAGGTTGCGACAGTTCTTCACTCGAAAAAGTCATCCCGCAAACAAAGTTTTTCCCCATTCAATTCAGCATTCAGATGGAAAAAGAGATAGTGTCTTTTCCCACCCGCAGCATACCGAATAACGTGATTCCGGAACCGACGGTTTCGAAAGCTGGAGAGAGCGACGCCGAATTGAACGAAATATGTTCCACCATCGAATATGTGGTATTCAAAAACGAAGATACTCCTGCATTAATCAAGCACAAGCAGTTCACTTACGATCCCACCGATCTGGATGCGGATTTCAGTTGCATATATGATAGTTTGCCACAAGGCGACTACAAATTCTACTTTTTAGCCCACAATTCAAAAAACGCTGTATTATCCGGTTCAACTTTTTCTTTCGACAGCATCTCGGATACATCTACGAAATGATATCCCTAAACATTGATGTTGCAGAAATCACCAACAAAGATGTCTCTCTTCAACGTATCGTCAGCCGTATTGAGTTCATGGCGACCGATTCGGTTTCCGACATACTGAAACAGTTCGATATGGAGATCGACGGAATATCCAATCAGCTGGACATCGCCACCGGTCAGGGGATAAAAATCCCGGATAAGCAAATCCTCTCCTATACATTCAAGAATAATGAGATCGGAGAAGTAAACAAAGTACATTCTTTTTATACTTTCATACCTCCCACCGACAATAAAATAGCCGTCCGCCTTTCGGCCATCGCCAAAAACGACGAACCGATCCGGGAACGGCAAATCGACAATATCATTCCGGAAAAAAACAAAATCATCCGTTATAAAGGCCGCCTCTACAGCCGTTCCGAATCCGACGACACATTCCAGATCAGCATCTACAACAATGGGAAATGGGAAGAGACAACCGATATTGAATTGCCTGATTACGAATAAAATTTGTATAAAACACGTGCTTTCCATCAACAATACGGCCGCACAAACATTCCTCTATATCGTTTTAATTCATATCTTTGTCATTGAATGATTAATATTTGGAA
>ENA-OQCX01001220-OQCX01001220.1-human-gut-metagenome-genome-assembly--contig:-NODE-1220-length-12321-cov-1.375267_pt1 | contig 12321 bp, 14 predicted proteins | sample MGYA00242762_ERZ504587 | MGnify/ENA primary metagenome ERZ504587 (study PRJEB26092, sample SAMD00036337) | human gut metagenome | host: Homo sapiens | study: EMG produced TPA metagenomics assembly of...
AACATTTTTGAAAATCCCCAGCATTTTTGGCAACGCAGCCGGCAATGCTGTTTTCCAGCTCAACTGTCACATTAGAAGGAGTTGCATGCATAATAACAATACGTTTTCCATCCTTCGGTAACTTTTCCGTCACAGCTTTAACCTGCTGATCCAGTTTCGCAGCAGCAGCTTCACCTTTTTCTGGTACACCATAGATTTTTCCCATTAAAATAAGTTTATCTTTTACCTCATCATATGTTTTTGGATTGATTGCAATAACAGGTATTTTATTAGACTCCAAAAGCGGAAGAAATTTCTCATGTTGATTTTTATTAGCAATAACCAGATCAGGCTTTAAGCCGATAAGACTCTCCATATTAATATTATAAACAAAACCGACCTCAGGTACATTTTTCATGGCTTCCGGCATTTCTCCTATTTTTGACGACGCACGTCCAACGATCTTACCGCCTACAGCATCAATCATATTCAGGTATGAAGTTGCCAAACTTACAACTCGTTCAGGTTTTTCAGGCAGTACTACAGTACGCCCCTGTATCGTCAGTAATAGTTAAAAATGCTTTATCATCACTGGCAGGTTTAGTATTTTCAGCGTTTGGACCACAACCGCTAAAAACAGTCAGACACAATGCAGCAGCAAGCACTGCCCTAAAAATTTTCATTATTGCTCTCTCCCTGCAAAATTAAGAAAGCCTCCCAACGTCAGTTATCGTCAGAGGCACTCGTAACGTCTTATTGATTACCGTTTCATAATAGCATAGATTCCTACCAGCGTCAAGGAAGTTCGCTTGTTCTGGGCCTCTAACTTTGCTATAATGCATAGAGGAAACGGAGGTATTTTAAGTAATGGAAATTAATGAGATGATTGCCCGCATTAACATTTTAGCCCGGAAAAAACGCAGTGAGGGTTTGACAGAAGAAGAACAGTGCGAACAAAAAGCATTATATAAAGAATATTTAGGCTTTATCCGCGGACAGGTCAAGCAACAGCTCGATAAAATAGAAATAGTCGATGAACTGCCGTCACAGCACTGATATGGAGTTTAATTTTTCATATACTGTTTTTTACGAAGACGAATATCTGCTGATCGTCAATAAACCAGCCGGAATGCTGGTCCATCCGACAGTAAAGGAAGATGGCAGTACTCTGTATAACTATGTGCACATTACTATAAACAACATGGATTATTACACAATATCCATCCTGTCTCACGTTTAGACCGCAATACTTCAGGTCTTGTCATTTTTGCAAAAGAACCACGAATCCAGTTTCTGCTTTCCCAGCAGGAGGTCATAAAAAAATATTTAGGAATCGTTACAGGAACATTACCAGCGGACAGTGGCATAATAGAAGCTCCAATTGCCAGAAAGGAAGGCAGCATTATTGAGCGCTGTGTTTCTCCAAACGGAAAATATGCCCGTACTGATTATAAACTTATCAGCCGCCGGAAACATCTCAGTTTGCTGGAACTGCAGCTGCACACTGGCCGTACCCACCAGATACGCGTACATATGGCACATATCTGCTGCCCGCTTTATAATGATAACCTTTACGGAACACCAGGACCGCAAAGCCGCCACGCTCTGCATGCTTATTACCTGGGCTTTAACCATCCTGCAACCGGTATTTTTTTAGAAATATCCTGCGCCTTACCCAACGATCTTTTCAAAATTATATACTATTAAAGTATAGAGTATGCTATAATTAATTACAACAAAAGACAAAAAGGAGGCTGTCCTATGCCACTAGTAACATCTGCTGAAATGTTCAAAAAAGCTTATGAAGGCCATTATGCTGTAGGTGCTTTCAACGTCAACAACATGGAAATAATTCAAGGTATCGTCGAAGCTGCACGTGAAGAAAAATCACCTTTGATTTTACAGGTTTCGGCCGGTGCCCGCAAATATGCTAACCACATTTATCTGATGAAACTGGTTGAAGCCGCTATCGAAGATACTGGTTTGCCCATTTGCCTGCATCTTGACCATGGTGAAGATTTTGAAATCTGCAAAGCATGCGTAGACGGAGGTTTTACCTCTGTTATGATCGATGGTTCCAAACATCCATTTGAAGAAAATATTGAACTTACTAAACGCGTTGTAGAGTATGCTCATAATAAAGGCGTTGTCGTTGAAGCCGAGCTGGGACGCTTAGCAGGCGTCGAAGATGCGGTTAAAGTAAACACAAAGGACGCTACATATACAGATCCCGATCAAGCTGTAGAATTTGTTGAACGCACTGGCGTTGACTCTTTAGCAATAGCAATAGGAACCAGCCACGGTGCCTATAAATTTAAAGGTAATCCTGAACTTGATTTTGCCCGTTTGGAAAAAATCACTAAATTACTGCCAGGATTCCCTCTGGTTCTGCATGGCGCCTCTACCGTTATCCCCTCCTTTGTTGAAGAGTGCAATAAATACGGCGGTAAACTTGACGGTGCACAAGGTGTTCCTGAAGATATGCTCTTGAAAGCCGGTACCTTTGGTGTCTGCAAGATCAATATTGATACCGATTTGCGTTTGGCTATGACTGCCTCTATTCGCAAACATCTTGCTACTAATCCAGCTGATTTCGATCCGCGTCAATATTTAAAACCAGCACGCGAAGCAATCAAACAAATGGTAGCTCACAAGATGCGTGATGTTCTCAACAGTTCTAACAGACTGTAAATATAGCCGTTATCTACCCCTGCAGAAAATCTGCAGGGGTTTCTTTTTAGTAAAATAAAATCCCGCTCTAAAAAAGAGCGGGATTTTATCTGTTGTTAATCGATCATTGGAACAGTATTTGCAGCATGCTGCATAATATTGACTGTATAATCCTTTAGTCCGCGTTCAGCCAGTTGTTTTTGGGCCAGTGACCAGGCTTCTTCTAAAGTTTCTACCGGTATCTGACCAGTCTTTTTCACTGTATCAAAGTTTTCCTTTCTCGTTACGATATAAACCGTGCTGTTTTGACATAACAGGAACAAACGATATGCAATAAAAAAGGGAATCGTAAATTTATTCCTTACAGCTTTTTCCATCTCAATTACATCATTGAATGAAAGCTCTGCATATATTCAGGCGGATCATTGATTTCACGAGCTTCCAAAAGAGAAATAACGATACCGCCAGGTTTAAGTGCCATTTCTGCCGTATCATAGGTTTTAGAGCCTGATAAAGATTGATATCCTTCGGAAATCCTCCTGGAGAAGCAATAACTACATCAGCCTGTCCCTTGACCTTAACTCCCTGGATCTTCATAACCTCTTTCGTTCCTTCCAGCCAGGCATCATACCAATGACCGGCAACAATACGAGCGAAATCACCATTCGTATCCATTACAGAATTCACTAGAAAACAAGGATTTACCAAAGCTGCTGCTTCGCACATATCATCGTTCAACCGATTATGATCGATTAAGTCGTCCTTGTTTCCTGACTGATACCGGCACCTACCTCATCAGCCAATGCCAAAGCATGATTTTTCTGTATTGTTTCATCACCAGCAACTCCAGCAGGATACTCTTTCGTCCACCGCCAAAACCTGCCATCAGATGTACAGTGATACCGCCGGTAATAATTACTTTATCTGCATCAGCAACATGTTTATCTATCCACACTGGTGTACCACGGCTCGTATCACCTACATGCACCAGGTCCTCCGCCAGACAGTCGTGCTGATATATTTTGATACGGTCTGCAACGTCCTTCCCGCAGACTGCAATATCCTCTTCTCTGGTTTGAGCACGATGTGTACCTTGTGCAATAACGATGCAAATATCTTCATCAGGCACGCCGCCTAAATTAATTTCGTCTATTACATATTTTAAAAATTCAGGAGTACGAATCCAGCCGCGTGTAATATCACTGACAATGACAGCGACTTTTTCGCCTTTGCTGACAACCTCCTGCAAAGGCTTGCTGTTGATCGGATTACGCAGTGCTTCAATAGTTGCTGCCTGAACATCATCCAGTTTAGGAACTTCATTCCCTTCAATTACCTGCAAAATATGTTCTTCCGGCAAGAAATTTCCTGATAACCCTCACCGATACCAAATTTAAATGTTTTCAATGCCATTTCTTTTCCCTCACTTGTTTTTATTTGAACATTGGCACGGTATTTACTCCGTGCGGCATAATGTTGACTGTATAAGTTTCTGCCTTGCCCTGTGCCATTAATTTTTTCTGTGCCAGCGTCCATGCTTCCGCCAAAGTTGCCGCAGGAATCTGACCTGTTCTGCGCACTGCGTCAAAGTTTTCTGGCCTGGTAACCATAATAACAGTAAACTGCTTCGACATACAATACATATAGAAAGCAATATAAAATGGTATCGTAAAACCAGCCCGCAGTTCTTTTTCCATACTTAATTCATCATTAAACCGAAAGCAATCAAAAAAAGAAGGCGGTTCATAAATATCAGGACAATCCAAAAGAGCGATAAAAATACCATTTGGCTGCATTGCCATTTGTGCCGGTGCATAAGATTTCATTCCCTGATACAGGTTGATATCCATAGGATAACCGCCAGAAGAACCAATAACGACATCAGCTTTGGCTTTTGCTTCCACTCCCTGCAATTTCATCACTTCCTGAGTACCGGCATACCAGGCATCATACCAGTGGCCGGCAACGATACGGACAAAATCTCCTTCAGCATCCATAATCGAATTTACCAAAAAACAGGGGTTTAAGAAAGCGCAGACCTCACACATATCTTCACTGACACGATTTCCTTCTATTTTAGTCAGATAGGTTTCCTGATTCACACCGCCGCCAACTTCATCCGTCAAAGCCAGCAAATGATTATGTTTGATAGTTTCCACACCGGCAAGCCCCGGCATAACACTCTTGCGCCCGCCGCCAAAACCTGCAAACAGATGCGTTGTAATACCACCTGTTAAAATAACCTTGTCTGCTTCCACAGCTCTCTTATCGATATACACCGGCGTGCCTCTGCTTGTAGTTCCTAAAAAAAACGTTTGCCTCAGAGCCATACGCATCATGGTCAAAAACCTGTAGCCTTGCAAATAAAGCATCACCTAAAATTAAACGTTTCTCTTCATCGTCGTTGTCCCTGTGTGTGCCAGTGGCAATAATTACAAAAATATCTGCATCAGGAATACCACTGTTATTTAGCTCTTCTACAACGGCCGGCAGATAATCTTTAGTACGCGACCAGGTGCGCGTAATATCACTGACGATAAGCGCTACCTTATCTCCCTCATGCACAAGTTTGCTTAATGCCTGTGTCCCGATAGGATTGCGCACTGCCTCCAGCGTAGCATGTTTGATATCGGTAATCTTAGAAACGCTGCCGCCGTCAATGACCTGCACTACATGCTCTTCCGGCAATTCAATGCTTTCCATACGCTTACCGATGTTTAAATCGTATCTTTTTAAAGCCATATATGCTCTCCCTCAAAAACGGTTACGCTTCCAATACAGGCATTGTCGCCGAAGCATGTCCCATAATCGTAATTTTATAATCATCCTTACCCTGTTTGGCAAGTTCCTGTTGAGCAAGCAGCCACGCTTCTTCCAGGCTGGCAACAGGTATTTGACCGGTTTGCCTTACGAACTCAAAATTTTCCGGTTTGGTAACTAAATATGTAGTTAATGAATTTACGATACAGCGTGTTTTAAAAGCAACAAAAGCAGGTATAGAAAAATCTGCCCGTACATCTTTTTCAAACTGCAACACATCTGATTTTGAAAACCAATCTGTGAAAATAGCCGGTTCTTTAATGTCAGGGCATTCCAGTGTCAGTATCATGATACCGCCCTTTTTTACAGCAAAAACAGCATTCATATGAGCTTTGCAGCTCTGGTATAAATTCATATCCTTAGGACTGCCACCTGCCGAAGCAAAGACAACATCGGCCAGCTCCTTAATAGGTACGCCAGCCATAGCAACAAGATCCTTACAGCCTTTTTCCCATGCCTTATACCAGTGTCCTGCAACTACTTCATGCAGCTTGCCTTCAGGTGTGAAAACCATATTCACTAAAAATGCAGGGTCTAATTTTTTCGTTACCTCTACCATATCTTCATGTAAAGGATTACCCTCCAATATACCTGTCTCGCAAAGAGGATTACAACCATCGCCAACTTTAGGAGCCAGCGCAATAGCATGATTGTGCATAATAGTAGCATGCCCGGAAACACCTGGCATAACAGCCTTACGGCCGCCGCCAAAGCCTGCCATAGGGTGCAGTGAAACTGCACCTGTAATAATTACCTTATCTGCTTCAGCCACATAAGAATCGATCAGGATCGGTGTGCCAAAGCTGGTCACCCCCAAATCTGTCAACTCTTCGTTGTTCCTGCTGTCATGCTGATGGATTTTGATCCTTTTTACGATATCTTTACCGCAAACAGCGATATCTTCATCATGTGTATGTGCACGATGAGTACCAGTGGCAACAATAATAGTAATATCTTCGTCCGGGACACCCGCAGCATTAATTTCGCTGATAATTACAGGCAAAAACTCAGCTGTGCGAACAAGTCTTGTAACATCACTGACGATGACAGCAACCTTATCACCTTTCCGGACAACTTTTTGCAACGGCTGGCTGGCAATTGGACAGCGCACAGCGGCCAAAGTTGCAGCAGCGATATCCTCCTGTACATCTGCCTTGTTGCCATGTATATCATACAGTACTTTTTCTTCAGGTAATGTAACTTCTTGAAATCCATTTCCATAAGGGAGTTGATATTTCTTCACTTCAATTTTCCTCCTCTATTTTTACACTAGTAAATTTATTATACTCCTATTTAAGTAAAAATAAAAGACAGATGTTTACAAAACATCCGCCTTTTACCAGTTTCTATTGCTGCTCCAAAACTCCGATCGCAGCAATGCCAGCATTGTAAATAATTCCAACCGTCCAAGCAGCATCGTTACACAAAGCACAAGTTTACCAAACCAGTTAATATCAGCATAATTACCGGTTGCCCCTACTGTTCCAAAAGCAGGGCCAACACTGCTCAGGCAGGATGCGACGGCAAAAATTGATTCTTCGATTCCAAGTCCAGTTGAAACCACCAGAAGCGACATAACGGCTATCGTCATTATATATACAAAGAAGAATCTGCTGATTGCTGCGACTACTGCAATCGGCATCACTCTGCCGTTAAAATTGACTGTTAAAAGCATCTGCGGGTGAATAGCTCTGCGCAATTCTGCCGCAATGGCCCGGCTCATTACTACAAAGCGTCCTACTTAATACCACCTGCCGTAGACCCTGCACAGGCTCCGACCAGATACAACAGACACAGCAGCAGCTTAGAAAAAGTTGGCCAGGTATCATAATCATAAGACACATAACCTGTTGTAGTCGCAAATGAAACTACCTGGAAAAATGCGCAGCGCAAACCTTCAAAAAACTGCAGCCCACCGCTGAAAAACAGATTCAGAGTAATCAAAAGTGTTAAAACAGCGATGATCATCATATAAGACTTAAATTCACTGTCACGCCACAGTGTTTTAATCCCTCTCTGTGTAACAGCATAATACAGAGCAAAGTTACCGCCGCCTAAAAACATGATCATCGCTAATACTACTTCAATCGACACACTATTGTAATGCATGGCACTGTTATCATAAGTAGAAAATCCACCTGTGGCTATTGCCGACATCGAATGATTGATCGCGTCAAAAATTAGTCATTCCGCAAATAACCAAAAAGCCAGTACCAATAACGGTAAATAAACAATAAATAAAAAAATAATGCTCCCGCTGTTGTTCTGATACGCGGCAGCAGCCGTTCCTGCCCAAAGCCGCTTACCTCTGCATTAAAAAGATGTACAGATCCGCCTGCTACCTGAGGCAGTAAAGCAATAAACAGTACAATGATACCAATACCACCCAACCAATGCGTAAAACTGCGCCAAAATAAAACTGTTTTTGGTACAGCTGCCAGATTAGTAATAGCTGTAGCTCCAGTAGTAGTGAGACCAGACATACTTTCAAAAACAGCTGAGATAGGGTCCAGGATCTGCAAAAACGCATATGGCAGAGCACAGATAATACAAGTCAGAATCCAGGAAAACACAACTGTCGCAAAACCTTCACGCAGTGATATATTTTCTTTTTCATCAAACTTTCCATATTGGACAAAGCCCAACCCTACAAAAAAAGCTGTAAAAGAAGTAATAGCAAATTCCACAAAAGAACCGTCTTCATAAAAAATCGCCAGTCCCACAGGAAGCAACAATATAGCACTCAGCGCCAAGCTGAGCCTGCCCAATAAAAAAGCTATCAGACTGAAATTCATAAAAAATACAGCCTCCAAGGACCTGCCTTTACCAGTTGCGTTTTTCACGCCAGAAATCAGGTCTCATAATAATGAGTAATGTAAAAATCTCTAAACGCCCTAAAATCATTGCTGCAATAACTACTAATCTTCCAAAAGTAGATACATCTGCATAAGTAGCCGTAGGGCCAAACGATACCAAAAGCCGGGCCGAACACTGCTCATACAGGGCAGCAAATAATACCCATAGAATCAAAGCATCGAAGTCCAGTCAATGAAATCAGCAGTGTCAATGTCGAAAAAACTATCATATACAAATAAAAAAATCTTGTAACATTGCCTACAACCACAGGCGGAACATTGCGTCCACCCATTTTTATACTGTAAACCAGTCGTGGATGGATCGTCCTGCGCAGTTCTGCCATGTTACCTTCAGCAAAATCACAAAGCGGGAAACTTTCATACCGCCTGCAGTAGAACCGGAGCAGCTCCGACAAACATTAAAAGTAAACAGTACATAACGGCTGAAATCAGGCCATAAAATTAAAGTCACTGGAAGCAAAACCAGTTGTACTGGCTATTGATACGGTTTGAAATAACGCATGTCTGAAACTGGTAGCGGCATCAAAATAACCGGTATAATACAAATTCCAGGTTATCAAAAATGTGGCGATACCAATAATCCAAAAGTATGCCTTACGTTCTGTATCAATCCAAAAACCTTAAAATTGTGCTGATATATCTTATAATAAAGAGCAAAATTCAAACTAGCGGCGACCATAGCAATAATAACGATCATTTCGACATAAACAGTTTCAAATTCCATCAGACTTTCGTACTGATATGAAAATCCTCCTGTAGCTACAGATGCCAGCGCCAAATTCATTGCCATAAACCAGCTCATACCTGCTACCTTTAAGGCGACTGTTGTAATAATAGTAAAAAATATATAAACAGTAAAAATAACGAAAAGCCGATTCCTTGATTTTCGGAAGTGTACGTTCTGCAGCCGGACCGGGAATTTCAGCGTTAAATAAATAATTAGCGCCGCTGCCTACCTGAGGCATAATCGTAATAAATAACATAATAACACCGATACCGCCAGTCCAATGCGTCATACTGCGCCATACCAGCAGGCTGTCAGGAAAGTTGCTCAACGATGATAAAGTAGTTACACCAGTAGTCGTAAATCCTGAAGTGCTTTCAAAAATTGCACCTACAGGGCTGACAAGTCCAGACAGATAATAAGGAATAGCCCCTAAAAAACAGACCAGCAGCCAGCCGCAGCCCACTGTTGCCAAAGCCTCGCGCAAATTAAGATGAGCACGTTTGTTCTTTTCACCATTACCTATCAGCGCACCACCAATAAATGCACAGATCATAAAAGAAAAGATAAAGCCCAGGAACATGTATTCCCCTAACAACAGGGCCGTTATCATCGGCACGACCATTGCTACGGCACAGGCGATGCTCAGCTTACCCAGCAGATACATCACAAGCCTGATATTCATTGATTATCCTCTACTTTCAAAAAACGGCATAACGCGTTTTACAAATTCACTCTTGACGAAAATAATAATTCTATCTCCGGCATATAATACCGTATTACCATTAGGAACTACGGCTTCATTATCGTGAACTACTGCACAGACCAGACAAGCCCGCGGCAGCTTGATATCCTTCAAACTTTTACCTATGACCTCACAGTCATCAGGTAGAATAATTTCCAACGCTTCTGCTTTTGCACCTTCCAGCAGTGAAACAGAAACAATACCGCCTTTGCGCACAAAACGCAGCACTTCGCCGGAACTCAGCAAACGTGACGAAAGTACGATATCGACACCGACCTTCTCCATCAGCTCCACATATTCGTTACGGGCAACACGGACGATAGTTTTTTTTGCGCCAGGTGCTTTGCCATCAGTGCCAACAGTAAATTCAGCTTATCATCTTCAGTAATGCAGATAACGACATCAGCCTCGGCAATGCTTCTTCTGTCAATAAATCAATATCTGTGCCATCACCACACAAAACAATACCATTTTCCAGCTTTTGCGCAATCAGCTGACAGCGGTCTTTATTCTTCTCAATAACTTTAACGAACAGCCCCTGCTCTTCCAGCATAGGAGCCAAAAATCTGCCGGTGCGTCCAGCACCTATGATCATAACCCGTTCTATTTTTTCATAAGTATTAACGAAAGTTCCTCAAATTCCTTAATAGCACTTTGCTGTCCAACAAAATAAACATTATCACCAGGCTCCAGCATATCATCGCCATGAGGAATAATCATCTTATGCCGGCGAAACAGCATAGCAATCAGTATCTGCTTGGGAATTTCCAAATCTTTCAGAGGTACACCTACATACGGAGAAGCGTCGCTCATCCGCGCCTCAAACATCCTTACCTTGCCCTCGGCAAAATCATCTACATCCAAAGCAGAAGGCGTCATTAAAATATGATTATTTCAGTAGCAGTAAATGCGTTCCGGATTTAAGATCAAATCAATATTCATTCCCTGATTAAGTAAATCCTTCGCAGTCAAAGCATACTCCGTATTTCTGATACGGGCAACGGTGTGCTTGAGCCATAGTTTTTAGCCATCATACAGGTAACCATATTGACTTCATCACTATCCGTAGATGCGATCAGCACATCGGCGTCTCTGATATCCGGATCGTCCAATGTATTAGGACTGCATCCATTGCCGCCAATAGTCAATACATCCAAGGAATTTTTTACTACCTCGCGACGTTTTTCATCGATTTCAACGACTACCACATCATACTGATCTTCGGCCAGTAACTGAGCAATACTGTACCCCAGTTTGCCAGCTCCGACTATTACTATACGCATATAAATTCACCCTTATTTCCGACATTCATATAACTAGAGCAATTATATCACAAGTTTGTCAAAAAAACACCTAAATTACCTATACATACCCGTGCTGAAAGTCTTAGACACAAAGAAATCCCTGAATTCAGCAATAGAATTCAGGGATCTTTCATTTATTATATTCCACTATCTGCTTATTATTTTGCACTAAAGCTTGTCATAATATTTTGATAGGCTGGAATGTATTTTCCAAGTAAAGCAGCCAGCCCTTCCATATCGTTACGCCAATCGCGATGTAACTCACAGGCGACGCTAAAGAAGTTTACCAGCTGTACGCCCGCAGCTTCCATACGTCTCCACGCAGCATCACGTACTTCTGCATTAAAGGTACCGGAAGCGTCTGTTACTACAAAAACTTCATAACCTGCTTCAACAGCTGATAAAGCTGCAAAAGCCACACAGACATCAGTTACGATACCAGCTATAATCAATTGTTTTTTACCAGTCTTTTTGACTGCCGCAACAAACTCTTCATTGTCCCATGCATTAATCTGTCCCGGACGTCTGATAAGAGGAGCTTCAGGAAACATTTCTATAATTTCAGGAAGTAATGGACCATTAGGGCCATTATCAAAACTAGTAGTGAGAATAGTAGGAAGATTAAAGAATTTAGCACTGTCCGCAAGCGCTAAAACATTATTCTTAAATTGAATCGGTTCAAAATCCCGAACCAGATTAAACAATCCGGTCTGATGATCAATGAGCAAAACAGCAGCATCATTTTTATCTAATCTTTTGTATTTAAATGACATATAAATCACTCCTTAACGGTCTTATTAATATTTTTATTTCTTTCAAAGATCTTTTACTACAGCGAAGGGATCCTCTTGCTAAGATTAAGATAACATATCCTGATAAAATGTACAAACGACCATAGTTAAATTAATATGTCATTTAAGAACTTATCGATAACAATAAGTTTTTAAAGTATAAGTAAGGGTTAAACAATAAAGTTTCTCCATAAAAATAAATATTCCGTTTATTCAATTTCAGTATTTATAACAAAAAAATAACCATACCGTATGGTATGGTTATTTTTTAACCGGCAGCTTTCTATCCTCAGCCGCTTCCAGCCAAGCTACTTCGTAACGTTTTAAGGGCTTAACTACTGTGTTCGGGATGAGAACAGGTGGATCCCCTTAGCTATCGCCACCGGATTGACGCTTGCGCCTATTGTTTAGG
>ENA-OQCX01001221-OQCX01001221.1-human-gut-metagenome-genome-assembly--contig:-NODE-1221-length-12317-cov-2.060213_pt1 | contig 12317 bp, 19 predicted proteins | sample MGYA00242762_ERZ504587 | MGnify/ENA primary metagenome ERZ504587 (study PRJEB26092, sample SAMD00036337) | human gut metagenome | host: Homo sapiens | study: EMG produced TPA metagenomics assembly of...
TATGGACAACGCCTTCTTTTTTGTCAAAAGCGAAATGATAATCTTCGTCATCGCCGACTTCCATTGCCTTGAAGGTATCTCCGTGGTAGCATGTTCCAGAGCCAGCACCAGGGGGCGTTTTCTTCCCTGATTGGTGTTGTACTGGAGAGCCATCTTGAGGGAAACTTCTACCGCAACGCTTCCGGAATCAGAAAAGAAGCAGTAGTCCAAGTCACCCGGAAGAAATTCCTGGAGCTTATCAGAAAGTTTTTCTACCGGCTCATGGGTGAGACCGCCGAGCATCACATGGCAGAAACGGTCAGCCTGTTCTTTGATGGCAGCGGTCAGTTCCGGGTGTTTGTAGCCGTGGATCATACACCACCAGGAAGAAATCGAATCGATCAGTTTCTGGTCTTTGGTGTAGAGATGCACGCCTTCTGCATCCAGGATCTTGTAAGGCTCTTTCATTGTTTTCATCTGTTCATAAGGATACCATATCATCTGATCTTCACCTCGTCATAAAGTGCACTCAGCACATCTGCATCTGTCTCAAGTTCTGTGGCATTGTCCTGTACCTTTGCAAGCACAGGAAGCCCTGTCATATGTTCGCACATGGAAATATTATCTTCTTCCATGATGTTTCCCGGATGGTAATGATTAAAAATGATACCCTTAAGCGGAAGGTTGTGTGTCTTCATATATTCAAAAGTCAGGACAACACTGTTGATCGTGCCAAGACCGGCATCGGCGACAAGGATACTGGAAAGTCCAAATTCCCGGATCACATCTTCAAGCTGGATCTTGCGCTCATCAAAACAGAGAGGGCAGAGGATCCCACCGCTTCCTTCCATCGTGATGTAGTCATAGTTCTCAGCGACTTTCGTAAAACCTTCGTGGACAACAGCGAGGTCAACAGGATTTCCCTCCACGCGGGAGGCAAGGTGTGGTGACCAGGCATTTTCATATACATAAGGCACATTTCGCCAAGCGGCTGTGAGATACCGGACATCTGCCGGACAAAAAGTGCATCGCCTGGATCAGGCTTCCGTCTGGGCGGCGGTCATTTCCGCTCATGGCTGCCTTGTAATAGGCAGGATTCTTGCCCGCCTGTGCAAGTTTTTTTACGATCAGTCCGGCGATGAAGGTTTTGCCGATATCTGTACCGGTTCCGGTGAGAAAAATTGCTTTGCTCATTTTTATTTTACACTTCCTTCCAGTATTCAGGAGTCACGTCACGTCCCATGTCAGCGAGCATCTTGCGGTCGCTTCGGATCGTCGCGCAGGCAACGGTGGTCAGCATGTTTCCGGTGATGGAAGCGGAGGCTCCGGCCTTGAATGCAGTTTCTCCGTCGTTGGTGAGAAGGGCGCGTCCGGCGGCGAGACGGATGTTTGCTTCCGGGTTGATATAGCGGAAGAAAGCGATCGTACGGAGGATATCCGGCTCAGAAAGTTCCGGGAGATGTTCCAGAGGCGTTCCCGGGATCGGCATCAGAGCATTGATCGGGATGGAGTCGATGCCAAGTTCAGCAAGGCTGATCGCCATATCCAGACGGTCTTCCCAGGTCTCACCCATGCCGATGATGCGCCGGAGCAGGCGCACATGCCTTCGGCTTTGACTTTTTTGAGGGTTTCGATCTTCATGTCGTAAGTGTGTGTGGTGCAGATGTTCGGGAAATTTCTGCGGGAGGTCTCGATGTTGTGATGGTAGCTGGTCACGCCTGCCTCGTGAAGACGGTGAAGCTGTTCTGCGGAGATAAATCCCATGGAAGCGCAGAGGTCGATCTTGTATTCTTTATGCATGGTCTCATAGGCATGGATCGCCTGGTCGAATTCTTTTCCTGTCAGAGCTTTTCCGGCGGTGACGATGGAAAAACGGTCAACACCTTCGGACTCGTTCATCTTACAGGCTTCAAGGATTTTTTCCTCCGGAAGAAAATCATAAACTTCGCAGGAAGTGTGGTGGTGTGCGGACTGTGCACAGTATTTACAGTCTTCCGGGCATCTGCCGCTGCGTCCGTTGATGATCGAGCAGAGGTCTACTTTGTCTCCGATACAGGCCTTGCGGATGCGGTTTGCACCTTCGCATAATTCATCCAGATCACAGGTGAGAAAGAAGGAAAGATCATCCTCTCTTGTGATCCTGCGTCCGTCAATGATTTCCTGGGCTAAAGTAAGTGGGTTCATTTTGCTGTCTCCTCCGTATGTAATAAAGTTGTATTGGAATCAGAAAGGTACTGGATCACGACTGGACGGACACGTCTGGCAATGATGGCACCAAGGATGCTTAAAGCGATGTCACCAGGTACTGCAAGAAGGAAGCAGTAGAGGATGAGCGGCCAGATCCCGATCGGTGTGTTGATCACATAATTGCAGATCACATAGTAGTAGATCATGCCGCAGGCATAGACGATCATAAGTCCAGCCAGGTTTGCGAGCAGGTAGCGGAAGATCGTCTTTTTCTTCAGATGTTCTGCGATACGTCCTGTCACGTAAGTTCCGAGACAGAATCCAATGATATAGCCAAAACTTGGTTTAAAGACATACCAGAGACCGCCGCCCTCAGAGAAGATCGGAAGCCCTGCAAGCCCCAGAAGCATGTAGGCAACGACAGAGATCGTTCCACGTTTCGAACCAAGCAGCAGCCCTGCAAGCATCGTAAACAGATACTGCAAAGTAAAAGGAACCACCGGCACCGGGATCTTGATAAAAGCCCCCGCCGCGATCAGCGCAGTAAAAAGACTGCAGTAGATTAAAGTTTTCGTCTTTGACATTTGTAAACCTCCAAAATCTTTATGGTTTACAATTTTAAAAGAAAGAGTACGAATTGTCAACTTAAAAAATTAAAAAGTTTACAATTGTAACAAAAAAGTATTTTTTACGCAAGGCTGGTCATATATAGAAAGAAAAGCATAAAAAGCAAATGGTACCTTATGCGAGCAAATGTATTCACGCATCGGAAAATATGCTGCATGTCATATCCGATGCAGATGGCCATTAAGAGAGAAATCAGGATTCAGTTTTGAAATGATTTTCCTTAAAGAAAGTCAGGATTTCGTAAAAAGTGGTCAAAATATGGCTGGTATTTTTCTGGAAAAGATATTATGATAAAATTCTAAGTTATATTTTACAGGAGAAAAGGTATGAGACCATCATTCAAAAGAACCATGTACGCCTGTTTCGTGGGATACATCGTGCAGGCAATCGTCAACAATTTTGTTCCATTGCTGTTCGTAACATTCCAGAAAAGCTACCAGATCCCGCTGTCAAAGATCACGCTGCTGATCACGATCAACTTTATGATCCAGCTTCTGATCGACCTTCTGTCAGCCGGATTTGTAGATAAGATCGGATATAAGGCATCGGTAACGATCGCGCATATCTGTTCGGCGATCGGTCTGTTTTTGCTGACGATCCTTCCGGAAGTCACGGCAGATCCGTTTACCGGCATTCTGATCGGCAGTTGCGATCTACGCAATCGGCGGCGGACTTCTGGAGGTACTGATCAGCCCGATCATCGAAGGCCTGCCCGACAGACAACAAAGAAAAAGCATGAGCCTTCTGCATTCGTTTTATTGCTGGGGACATGTGGGAGTCGTTCTGATTTCCACGATCTTCTTCAGTACCTTCGGAATCGCAAACTGGAAGATCCTTGCACGCATCTGGGCGGTCATCCCGGTGCTCAATGGAATCGTATTTCTGACTTCCCCGATCTATTCCCTGCATGAAGAAGGAGAGAAGGGACTTTCTATCAGAGAACTCTGCTCCATGAAGATCTTCTGGGTCGTGATGCTGATGATGACCTGTGCAGGAGCGAGTGAACAGGCAGTGAGCCAGTGGGCATCCACTTTTGCAGAAGAAGGACTGAAGGTCAGCAAGACGGTCGGAGACCTCGCGGGTCCGATGGCATTTGCAGTCCTGATGGGACTTGCAAGACTTCTTTATGGGAAATACGGAGAGAAGATCGATCTGAAACGTTTTATGACCTACAGCAGCATTCTCTGCGTGATCTCTTATCTCTGCATCGCTTTCGTTCCGGTTCCGATGCTCAGTCTCGTCGGCTGTGCTGTCTGCGGATTTTCCGTAGGGATCATGTGGCCGGGAACGTTCAGCATTGCGTCGGCATCCATCAGAGGCGGCGGTACCGCAATGTTTGCATTACTTGCTCTCGCAGGAGACCTCGGCTGCTCCGGCGGTCCGACACTTGCCGGTTTCGTATCCAGCAGTGTGGGTAATAATCTGAGGATGGGAATCCTCGCGGCGATCGTGTTCCCGGTGCTTCTGCTTAGCGGGATTCAGATATGTAAGAAGAGTCAGAAGAATTAAAAAAAAGTCTGGACATTCGAGATTTTATAAGTCTTGATGTCCAGACTTTTTTGATGCTGAAATATTACATAGAAGCAATCGCCTCACGTGCATGCTCCACAAACATCGCACGGATTCCCGGATATTCGCCAAGTCCCTTCAAAACAGGACAGACTTCAAATCCGGCTTCTTTAAACTGACAGACCCAGGAATCCGGGGAATCTCCAGCATATCATTGTGTGCATGATCACCCGCCACGATCATAAACGGTGTCATATAGATCTTGGATGGCTGGAAAGCAGATACCTCTTTGACAAGATCCTGGATCGTTGGTTCTGCTTCCACTGTTCCGATAAAGACGTTGGAGTGTCCTGAAGTTTTAAACTTCTTATCCAGTCCTGCATAAACAACATTGACCTGATGCGTGGTTCCATGGCCCATAAGTACCAGGGCTTCCGGATCTTTCAGATCAGAAAATTCAGAATTTACAGCTTCGATCGCTTTCTGCTCATCCTCCGGTGAGGTCAGAAGAGGAGTACCGAATACAATTTTGTCAAAAGATTCTTTATAAGAAAGAACTTCTTCCTTCATAACATGATTCTCGATACCGTCCAGGATATGTGTCGCTGCACAGCCACTTCCCGGATCCCGTCTGCGATCATCTGTTCCATGGCTTCTTTTACCGTAGGAACGATATAATTGTCCCTTTTCTTAAGAACAGAGATGATCATCTTGCTGGTCCATGCACGATAGATTCGATGATCGCCAAAAGCATCGGCAATATCCTGCTCGATCTTTTCTATGGTAGCTTTCCTGGAGGCTTCATAACTGGTTCCGAAGCTCACGACCAGGATCGCTTTATCTGTTTGCTGATTCATAAAATGCATTCTCCTAAAGGTTTATTTTCCGCGTATAAATGGGATTATACAATACTGCGAAAAAAAAAGTTCAATTTTTTTCCAAAAACCTATTGACATTTCGGGTAAAAAGGAATAACATACTAAACATATCAAAGAGGTATGTTAATAAAAACAGACACGAATAAATAAGAAAACAGAAAGGCGGTAAACACCATGGCAAACATTTATAAAGGAACACTTGGACTGATCGGAAACACTCCACTTGTAGAAGTAACAAATGTAGAGAAGGAACTCGGACTGGAAGCAACCATCCTTGTGAAACTCGAGTACTTCAATCCGGCAGGAAGCGTCAAGGACAGAATCGCCAAAGCGATGATCGAGGATGCTGAAGCAAAAGGAATCCTCAAGGAAGGATCCGTGATCATCGAGCCGACATCCGGAAACACAGGAATCGGTCTTGCATCCATCGCAGCAGCGAAAGGATACAGAATCATCCTCACTATGCCGGAGACTATGAGTATTGAACGTAGAAACATCCTGAAAGCATACGGCGCAGAACTGGTTCTGACAGAGGGAGCCAAGGGAATGAAAGGTGCGATCGCCAAAGCAGACGAACTTGCCAAAGAAATCCCGAACAGCTACATCCCGGGACAGTTCGTAAACCCGGCAAACCCGGCAGCACACAAAGCAACCACAGGTCCTGAAATCTGGAACGACACAGACGGAAAGGTAGACATCTTCGTAGCCGGTGTCGGCACAGGCGGAACACTTACAGGAACAGGTGAATACCTCAAAGAACAGAACCCGGACATCAAGATCGTAGCAGTAGAGCCTGCAACTTCCCCGGTACTTTCCGAAGGAAAAGGCGGTCCGCACAAGATCCAGGGTATCGGAGCCGGATTCGTTCCGGAAGTCCTCAACACACAGGTTTATGATGAGATCATGCCGATCGACAACGAAGTATGCTTCACAACAGCGAAGCTTCTTGCCAAGAAAGAAGGCGTTCTCGTAGGTATCTCCTCAGGAGCAGCTCTCTACGCAGCGATCGAACTTGCCAAACGTCCGGAAAACAAAGGAAAGACGATCGTAGCACTTCTTCCGGATACAGGTGACAGATATTACTCAACAGCACTGTTTACAGAGTAAGAAATTTCATATACAATAGACAGTCGGAAGGAAGAGTTTCTTCCTTCCCCCACAAAAAATCAAAAAAACAGAAAAGAGGATCAGATTATTATGGGTGAAAAGATCACAAGAGAAAACAGAAAATTCAAATTTGAAACACTTCAGCTTCACGTAGGACAGGAACAGCCGGATCCGGTTACCGATGCAAGAGCAGTTCCGATCTACCAGACATCTTCTTATGTATTCCGTAACTGCGATCATGCAGCAGCTCGTTTCGGACTTGCAGATGCAGGTAACATCTACGGACGTCTGACAAACCCGACAGAGGACGTTTTTGAGAAGAGAATCGCAGCACTTGAAGGCGGTACAGCAGCACTTGCAGTAGCTTCCGGTGCAGCAGCAATTACATACACGATTGAGAACCTTGCACAGAACGGAGACCACATCGTAGCAGCAAAGAACATCTACGGTGGAACAACAAACCTTCTGGAGCATACTCTTCCGGCATATGGAATCACAACAACATTCGTAGACATCTTCAATCTTGAAGAAGTAGAGAATGCGATCCAAGACAACACCAAAGCACTTTACATCGAGACTCTAGGAAACCCGAACTCTGACGTTGTTGATGTTGAAGCTTGCGCTGAGATCGCTCACAGACATCAGATCCCGCTCGTTGTAGATAACACATTCGCAACACCATACCTTGTAAGACCGATCGAGTACGGTGCAGACATCGTTGTTCATTCCGCAACCAAATTCATCGGAGGACATGGAACAACAATCGGTGGTGTCATCGTAGAAGGTGGCAAATTCGACTGGGAAGCTTCCGGTAAATTCCCGTCCCTGACAGAGCCAAACCCGAGCTACCATGGAATCAGCTTCACAAAAGCATGCGGTCCGGCTGCATTTGTTACAAAGATCCGTGCGATCCTTCTTCGTGACACAGGTGCAACGATCTCTCCAGTAAGCTCCTTCATCTTCCTTCAGGGTCTTGAGACACTGTCCCTGCGTGTAGAGCGTCATGTAGAGAACGCACTCAAAGTTGTTCAGTACCTGAACAATCACCCAATGGTAGAGAAAGTACATCATCCGTCCGTAACAGATGATGAGAGCCAGAAAGCTCTGTATGCAAAATACTTCCCGAATGGCGGTGGATCTATCTTCACATTCGAGATCAAGGGAGATGCACAGACAGCCAAAGACTTTATCGACAACCTGGAACTGTTCTCTCTGCTTGCAAACGTAGCAGATGTTAAATCACTGGTTATCCATCCGGCAACCACCACCCACAGCCAGTGCACAGAAGAAGAGCTTCTGGATCAGGGTATCAAACCGAACACGATCCGTCTTTCCATCGGAACGGAAAACATCGACGATATCATCCAGGATCTGGACGAAGCTTTCAAGGCAATCCAGTAATTGAAATTTTGCAAAAAAACCAGATATGGTCTCACTGCGCTGATGGACCTGGCTGCACAGCCGTCCAGCACACCGGTAGCCCTGAAAACCATAGCTGAGAGAAATGACATTTCTCTGCAGTTTCTGGAACACATATTTGCCTCGTTCCGCAGAACAGGCATAGTAAAAAGTGTCAAAGGCTCCCAGGGAGGATATAATCTGGCGAAGGCTGCTGACGAGATCACTGTTGCATCCGTGGTGGAAGCTCTCGAAGGAAGCTACCACTCGAAGATGAGGATGTTGTGGCGGAAAACAGCATATAAAGGAAATCTCAGATACGATTCAGAAGCTGGTGGTGGATACCGTCAATCAGGAACTCGATCAGATTCTGTCAAACTTGACTTTGGCACAAATGAGCGGATATTATTCCGATCATTACGAAAAACAGGAAATGTACTATATCTGAAAAACTCTGGAGGTTTGAGGCGATGCCCTGGCCTCCGGTTTTTTTTATCGACTTCAAGAGGAAATACACATATGTCTATCAAAAAGATTGCAGAAAAAGCAGGAGTATCTATCTCAACCGTTTCCAGAATCCTTAACCGTCCTGACTACAAATGTTCGATTCCCGGCCTTCGGGAAAAAGTCTGGGCGATCGCCATGGAAATGAATTACGTCCCAAACGAGGCGGCAAGAAATCTCAAAAAAGGCAGGCAGTCCAGAGACAGCCGGATCTGGTACGTCAATGTACTGATGACAAGAACTGATGAGTCAAGGACGGATCCTTTTTTCACAGAGCTTCTCCGCGTGGTGGAGAGCGAGATCCACGAGCACAACTGCATCCTCTCCAAAGTCTAGGTATATGCCGCTTTTTTCCGATGACCGAAAATGCCGGCGGGAAAATCTTGACCAGATCATCCAGGGAATGTATACTGAGACGGAGGGAAAACAGGACGGCTTGATCGTGATCGGCCGATGCAATCCTGTGGCCCTTAAGAAACTAAATCAGAAATACCGGAGTGTAGTGTCAGTCAACCGTAATTCCACCAATTATGAGGTGGATGAAGTGTTGTGTGACGGCAGAAAGATCGCGGCGATGGCAGTGGAACATCTGATCTCACTGGGGCACCGGAATATCGGGTATGTCGGAAACTGTCGAAACGAGGACCGTTACAATGGCTATCTGGACACTCTTAAGAGAAATAACCTGGATGTGATCCCGGAGTATGTCGTGGAGAGAACCAGACAGAGAAGGAAGGCTACGAAGCGATGGAGCAGCTTCTTAAGTCTGACGACTGTCCGACAGGAATCTACTGCGCCAATGACATTACGGCTGTCGGAATGCTGAAATATCTGGGACGCTGCAGGAATCTTTATTTTACGCCGTCGATCATAGCGAGTGACGATATCGAGGAAGCGCAGTACACGAAGCCGATGCTGACAACTGTAGGACTTCCGAAGGAAGAGATGGGGAAATTTGCCCTCTACCTTCTTCTCGACCGCATGAAAGGCGGACACAGCGGTGTCGTGCGTATGGAACTTTCCGGTCACCTGATGATCCGGAACAGCTGCTCCCACGTTTCCGAGAGCACCTGGAGCGATTACTGTATATAAGAAATTTTTATTAAGGAAGAAGCATATGTGTATTAGAACGATTGAAGAATTACAGGAAGATACAAGGGAAAAACAGATCATAGACATCCGTGACAAGGCAGATTTTGACAAGGAAACTATCCGGGGGCTGTCAACATCTACTGGGAAGAATTAGAAGAGCATATGGACAAGATCCGCAAGGACTGTCCGGTTTACCTGCTCTGTTATACCGGGCAGAAGAGTGAGGAAATTGCGCAGGAACTGAATGAACAGGGGTATGAAGTATACAGCATCAAGAACGGCTACCGCGCATGGCTCAAGATCAAACTCAGCAAAATGATGGCGGATCACAATGCGGCAGAACAGCGCACAAAGGACATCGAGCGCAGCATCATCAAGAAATTCCGCAAGCCGATCTGGAGGAGATTTACCAAGGCGATCCGTGAGTACGAGCTTGTGCAGGACGGAGACAAGATCGCAGTCTGTATCTCAGGCGGCAAGGACTCCATGCTGATGGCGAAGCTGTTTCAGGAGCTTTCCCGCCACGGCAAGAAGAACTTTGAGGTTGTTTTCCTGGTAATGAACCCGGGCTATAATGAAATCAATTATCAGACGATCAAGGATAATGCAAAGATCCTGAATGTGCCGATCACAGTTTTTGAGTCGGATATTTTTAATATCGTTGCAGCAGAAGAACAGTCACCATGCTATCTCTGCGCGAGAATGAGAAGAGGTTATCTCTACAGCAAAGCCAAAGAACTGGGCTGCAACAAGATCGCGCTCGGACACCACTATGATGATGTCATCGAGACGATCCTGATGGGAATGCTCTATGGCGCACAGGTCCAGACCATGATGCCGAAGCTTCACAGTACGAACTTTGAGGGAATGGAGCTGATCCGCCCGCTGTATCTGATCCGTGAGGCAGATATCATTCACTGGGCGAATTACAATGACCTTCATTTCATCCAGTGTGCATGCCGCTTTACAGAGCACTGTGCATCCTGCGGCGGTACAGAGAAGGGCTCCAAGCGTGCGGAGATCAAGGAACTGATCCATGAACTTGCCAAGAAGGATCCGGTCATTGAATATAATATTTTCCGAAGCGTGGAGAATGTCAACCTGAATACCGTCATCGGATACAAGCAGGATGGCGTGAGACACAATTTCCTTGACACTTACGATGAACAGAAATAAAAATATAAAATAAAAAAGACCATCAATACAGACGGCTGTAACTCCTGGCGTACAGGGGAACAGGTGCTGTGTTGGCGGTCTTTTTTGCTGCCTGATCAATGCCCGACCAGTGCCGGAGAAACATCTGTGCAAACGTTTTCTAAAAAACATATTTAAAAAGTATGTTTATTGGTATATAATGCCTTTAACGTAAAATAAGAAAACAACAGGGAGTGGCAGAAATGACAAAGAAAAAACTGAGAAGCCTGTGTCTGGCAGCAGTACTTGGAATTGCAGCTTTTACCGGAGTCTGTTCCTACGATGCAGGGGCAGGATCCGATGTACATATTATCAATGTTTCCTACGATCCAACGAGGGAACTGTATGAATCTTATAACAAGATCTTTCAGGAACACTGGAAGGAAGAGACCGGTCAGGATGTGGACGTGATCCAGTCCCACGGCGGTTCCGGCAAACAGGCACTGGAAGTCATCAACGGCCTGCAGGCAGATGTGGTGACACTGGCACTGGAATATGATATCAATGCGATCCAGGATGCAGGAATGATCGATGAAGGATGGAAAGAAGAACTTCCGGACGACAGTGCTCCCTACACTTCCACGATCGTATTTCTGGTAAGAAAGGCAATCCGAAAAATATTCAGGACTGGATGATCTGATCCGTGACGATGTTGATGTGATCACACCAAACCCGAAGACTTCCGGTGGAGCCCGCTGGAACTATCTGGCAGCCTGGCATATGCACAGAAAGCTTATAATAACCAGGAAGACAAGATGGAAGAATTTATCAAAAAATTATACCAGAATGTACTTGTTCTGGATTCCGGTGCAAGAAGCGCGACCACTTCCTTCGTGGAGAACGGACAGGGAGATGTCCTGATCGCCTGGGAAAATGAAGCATTTCTTTCTGTACAGGATGATCCGGATGAATTTGAGATCATCAACGAGCATCAGTGTACTGGCACAGCCGTCTGTGGCAGTGGTCGACGAAGTGGCAGAGAACCGCGGCACAGAGGACATCGCAAAAGAATATCTGAACTATCTTTATTCCGACGATGCACAGAGGATCGCAGCAGAAAATTATTACCGTCCGGTCAACGAGGAGATCCTGAAGGAATACAGCGATGTGTTTGACCTTACAATGGAGTTAAAAACGATCGACGATTTTAGCGGCTGGCAGGAAGTGCAGGAGAAACATTTTGCAGACGGCGGGATCTTTGATCAGATCTACGGCAACTAAAATACGAGGTGAACGATTATGAAAAAAAGCAAAAAAAGAGTAATTCCGGGATTCGGACTGACCATGGGTGTGACGATCACCATGCTCAGTATCGTGGTTCTGATCCCGCTGGCTTCCCTTGTTGTGTATTCTTCGCAGCTTGGGCTGAGAGAATTTTTTGAGGTCATTACAAGAAAGAGAGTCCTGTCCAGTTTTTATGTCAGCTTTATCACCGCACTGGGCGCATCCCTTGTCAACGCGTGATGGGACTGATCCTTGCGTGGGTTCTGGTACGCTATGAATTTCCGGGCAAACGGATCATGGACGGTATGATCGAACTTCCATTCGCGCTGCCGACCGCAGTTGCCGGCATCTCTTTGACTTCCCTGACATCAGACCAGGGACTCATCGGAAATTTTTTGCAAAATTCGGCATCAAGATCGCCTACACGAAACTTGGGATCACATTTGCACTGATCTTTGTAGGAATTCCGTTTGTCGCAAGAGCAGTGCAGCCAGTCCTTGAAAAGCTGGACGGTTCTTATGAAGAAGCAGCAAGAGTCATGGGTGCGAAGCCTGGATATATTTTTCGAAGAGTCATTCTTCCGGAACTTCTTCCTCGCTTCTTACCGGTACAGGACTG
>ENA-OQCX01001222-OQCX01001222.1-human-gut-metagenome-genome-assembly--contig:-NODE-1222-length-12314-cov-1.896693_pt1 | contig 12314 bp, 17 predicted proteins | sample MGYA00242762_ERZ504587 | MGnify/ENA primary metagenome ERZ504587 (study PRJEB26092, sample SAMD00036337) | human gut metagenome | host: Homo sapiens | study: EMG produced TPA metagenomics assembly of...
TTGACGGTGTGGTAACGAAGGATTTTCCCGTTACCGCAAAGCTGAAAAAGGCAAAGCCGTGCTCGAAACCCTGCCCGGATTTAAACAGGAAATCCGCGGCGTGGGGCGGTTTGAAGATTTGCCGCAGGCCGCGCAGGATTATGTGGCGTTTATCGAGCGGGAGATCGGTGTGCCTATCACAATGGTCTCCAACGGCCCAAAGCGCAGTGAAATTCTCAAGCGCAAATAAACTGCGACTTATTCTGAAATGAAGGTGGTCCCCGCATGCATGAAACCATCCTGGTGCTCGATTTTGGAGGCCAATACAATCAACTGATTGCGCGCCGCGTGCGCGAGCAGAACGTCTATGCCGAAGTCAAGCCCTACACGACCCCGCTTGCCGAGATTCAGAAACAGCATTATAAGGGCATCATTTTTACCGGCGGGCCGAACAGCGTGTATGACCCCGACTCCCCGCACTATGAGCGGGAGATTCTATCCCTCGGCGTGCCGGTGCTTGGCATCTGCTATGGCGCGCAGCTCATCGCTTGGCTGGAGGAGGGAGATTGAGGCCGCGGAGAATGGGAGCGAATACGGCAAGGTGGAGGTATCCGCCCGTGCGGGTAGCCTTTTGTTCCAAGATGTTCCGGCGTGCAGCCAGTGCTGGATGAGCATACGGACTATATCAAAACCCTTCCGGCGGGCTATCGCATATCAGCCGATACGGGTATCTGTCCGGTGGCGGCGATGGAAAACGCGGAAAAGAAAATTTATGCCGTCCAGTTTCACCCGGAGGTTACGCACACGGCCTTTGGCAAGCAGATGCTCCATAACTTCCTGTATGAGATCTGCGGCTGCAATGGCGATTGGCGCATGGACGATTTCGTCGAGCGATCGATCGAGCGTTACCGCGAGGCTCTAAAGGGCAAAAAGGTGCTGTGCGCCCTTTCTGGCGGCGTGGATTCTTCTGTGGCCGCCGTGCTGCTGCACAAGGCGATCGGCAAGAATTTGACCTGCGTATTCGTCGACCACGGCCTGCTCCGCAAGGGGGAAGGGGACGATGTCGAGCGGGTGTTCCGCGAGCAGTTCGATATGAATCTGATTCGTGTTAACGCGGCGGAGCGCTTTCTCTTGAAGCTCGCAGGCGTGAAGGAGCCAGAGCGCAAGCGCAAGATTATCGGAGAAGAATTCATCCGCGTGTTTGAGGCGGAATCGAAAAAGCTCGGTAGGATGGATTATCTCGTGCAGGGCACGATCTACCCGGACGTCATCGAGAGCGGTATGGGCGACGCGGCCGTCATTAAGAGCATCATAACGTAGGGGGCCTTCCAGACGACGTGGATTTTCAGGGTATCATCGAGCCGCTGCGCGATTTGTTCAAGGATGAAGTCCGCGCGGCGGGGCTGGAGCTTGGCATCCCGGCGAATCTCGTCTGGAGGCAGCCGTTCCCCGGCCCGGGCCTGGCGATCCGTATTATGGGTGAAATAACGGAGGAGAAGCTTTCAATCCTCCGCGAGGCGGACGCGATCTTCCGGGAGGAGATCGTCGCTGCGGGGCTTGAAAAGCAGGTCAACCAGTATTTCGCGGTGCTGACGAATGTGCGCAGCGTCGGCGTGATGGGCGACGCGCGGACGTATGATTATACCGTTGCATTGCGCGCGGTGACGACGACCGATTTCATGACGGCCGAGTGGGCGCAATTGCCGTATGAGCTGCTCGCGCGCGCATCGAGCAGGATCACGAACGAGGTGCCAAATGTAAACCGGGTGGTTTATGATATCACGACGAAGCCGCCGGCGACGGTGGAGTGGGAATGAGGAAGCGCTGTCGGGATAAAAATCACCCGCTCCGCGCGGCGGCGCCGCGTTTCTTCCAGTTGGGCGGGAAGGCGGCTTTGCCTTCGGCAATGGATATAATTTTTATTTATGTGGCAGGGAATCAATTTGATTGCCTGCCACATTTATTTTGGGTTTGGGTGCTCCCTGGCGGAAGGGTGCACTGGAATGACGGCCCCGATGTTTATCATTATCAATCAGGGATCACGAAGTGGTTCGCAGAGGTGTTCGGAAAATGCATGATGACCTCAAAAAATGAAAGGAAGCGGCTCCCTCTCGCGAAAGAATCAGCCGCTTCCCCAGCCGGCAACTGTCTAAAAGACAATTACAGCGTAAATATTATACCACATATATAAATACTCCCTGCGAAAAATGACGTTGCCGCATCGCGGCAGGAGGCGTTTCGCGCCGACAGGCATTTTCCAATGCTTCAAACTTTGTTTGAAGCTATTATACTAGAAATTCAGATGCTTGCAAATGATCCTATGTATGCGCATGTGATTTCGTTCAAGGGTTGCACGATTTTTGAAAGGCATTAAAAGCAATGAGCAAAAATGAAGAATGGAACGAATTCTTAGATAACCTGCTGGCTCGCTCCCTGAAAAACCTCCAGGCCACAATGCCGAAAGCAGCGGCAGGAGCAGCCCGACGAAATGCTGGCCGCCAATTTGAACAAAACGGAAAGGGATGGTGGAGGAAGTGCTGTTCGAGCTTGGGGTCGCGGCGGATTTATTCGGTCAGGCCCCGCTCAATCAGGTCGGCCACATTCGCAAGGCCAATCAGCCTAAGCTGCCTCAAAAAATTGCGGGTATTCTTTACGATCAATTGTGAAAAGCATCTGACTGTTTTTTCCATCGTTTCACAATCGGTTGCCTGATAGATTTGATAAAACAGAACAGTCCCCTTATCATGCACGCCTTCCGGGCGCGACCCATCGGGGGTCCGAATCGGCGGCAGGGAGCCGTAACGCTCCAGCTTGGGGATTAAGACGGCGTCAAATAAGGCTTTTTGATGAGTCCTCAGCGCGAACAGCAAAACGGACCACTCCGCTGTGGTTTCATTTAACCAATCCTCCCAGCTGTTACAATCCGCGCCGCGGCACCAGTTGTGCGCGGTTTCATGCGCAAGAAGCCTAGCGGCTTCAATCTCATTGCTCCCGATGGAGGAACACCACATCAACCCTTTTCGCTGGTAAGCCGCTTCGGGAATGGAAATCGCCGGGGCGATGCAAGTTACATCTAGAACGGGGAGCTTTTTCTTGCGGAATAAGTTCCCATTGTAATATTCCATCACCTGCTGATACGCGCGCTGCGCGGTTTGGGCGATGGCCGCGATGCTGCTGTCAACGGTATAGATGTTCATATAACGGTTGGAGATCACCTGCAATTTTTCTTTCCGGTAGGCGACGATATTATAGGGGTCAACCCCGTTGGAGCCATATTCCCATGTGCCGTTCTCCCTGTTGCAGGCTGCTTTCACCACAACCCAATGCTGCCCGTGAAGCACAATGATCTTGCCATGGGATAGCCTGACGGATAGCTCCTGTGGATACCAGATGGAATACCAGTTCATTGAAACGATATCTTCCGTGATGATATTGTTCCAATTCTTCCGCTGCGCCGGATCAAACTGCACCGAGCCTTCGTATTCGATCACCGCCTCTTTGACCGGCCCGCTGCCCGTAATCTCGACCTTTGGGCCAAGGGCCTGAACGGGAGCGAGGCTTCCCCGGCCTTACGGAAGGTAACGGGCACATTTCCGGTGAGAGAGGTGATTGTGAGGTCGTTGTTCAAAGCAAACGTGAGCCGTTTTTTCTGTTTTGGGGGCATGTGATGTGTGCGCTCGCGTGAAAGCTGCCGCGGCCGAAATCCAAGCGGATTGTCATGGTGCTTTTCATTGACAAAACAAGCCCTCCTTCCTTGTTGGTTGTTTGTACAATAGCACACAGCCATACGATATGCAAGGAGGAGAAGGGCTTGTGCGTGAATTTTGTACCCTTTCCGGGCGGGGTTTCAGCCGCCCGCATATTGCTGGGCAAAAGATTTTTTGCATGCAATTTCTCAATTTTTCTTTCCCTTTCGCCGTTTTTGTATTATGATAGGAAAGGCAACGTTTTAAATCATTACAGTTTGGAGATCATGCAATGGAACGTAAAGTTGGAACCATATCGAGGGCATCCGCTGCCCCATCATCCGGGAAGGGGACGATCTCGCCCGGATCGTCGTTGAAAGCGTCACGGCAGCCGCAAAGGCAGAGGCTTTTCCCTGCGGGACAGGGACGTTGTTTCGATCACGGAATCGGTCGTCGCCCGCGCGCAGGCAATTACGCTTCAACCGCTGACATCGCATCCGGACGTGAAGGCAAAGCTCGGCGGCGGCACGATCGGCGTTCTTTTCCCGATCCTTTCCCGCAACCGTTTTGCCATCTGCTGCGTGGCATCGCGCAGGGCGCGCAGAAGGTGGTGCTGATGCTCAGCTACCCGAGCGATGAAGTCGGCAATGAGCTAATTACGCTTGACCAGGTCGATCAGGCTGGCGTGAACCCCTACAGCGACGTGCTGACGCTGGAAAAATATCGCGCGTTGTTTGGGGAAAACAGGCATCCCTTTACAAACGTTGATTATGTCCAGTATTATGGCGATCTGATCCGAGAGGAAGGCGCGGAATGTGAAATCCTGTTTGCAAACGACCCGCGCGTCATTTTGCAGCATACGCAGGATGTGCTTTGCTGCGATATCCATACCCGCGTACGCACCAAGCGCATCCTGCGGGAAGCGGGCGCGCGCCGCGTGTGCGGACTGGACGATATTCTAAACGCGCCGGTGAATGGCAGCGGCTGCAATGAAGCATATGGTCTGCTCGGCTCGAATAAATCCACGGAAAACACGGTCAAGCTGTTCCCGCGGGATTGCGGCGGGCTGGTGCTCGATATCCAGAAGGGCCTTCTGGAAAAGACAGGCAAGCAGATCGAAGTGATGGTTTATGGCGACGGAGCGTTCAAAGATCCGGTTGGGCGGATCTGGGAGCTTGCCGACCCCTGCGTATCGGTTGCGAACACGCCGGGGCTCGAAGGCACGCCCAATGAGATCAAGCTCAAATACCTGGCGGATAACGATTTTGCGGATTTGTCCGGAGACGCGCTGCGGCAGGCCGTTGAACAACGCATTCGGGAGAAAAAGGACGATTTGGTGGGCGACATGGCCTCTCAAGGCACGACGCCCCGCCGGATTACCGACCTGATCGGCTCGTTGTGCGACCTGACGAGCGGGTCGGGGGATAAGGGAACGCCGGTTGTGCTCGTGCAGGGGTATTTTGATAACCTGACAGATTAAACGGATTTGTCTCTTGATTTTTTTGTTTTGGTTTGCGGCGGCAATCAAACCGATTGCCCGCCATTTGTATTTCAGGTTATCGCGTAGGGCGAAATGCGGCGCTTCAACGGTCTCGACCACTTCATTGAAGGAGTCCAGCTCGGTGCACGGCGGATTCTCAAAACCTTTCTCCTCCCACAGCAGAGTGCCGTCCGGGATATTGACTGAGAATATATTGTCTTGAAATGGTTTGATTTGTGGAAAACGAATGCTTTTCAGAAGAAATAATCTGTGGTATACTAAATACGATTTTTTTAAAATTATCAGCAGTTGGACATGCCCGGGTAAAACAATGAAACGGCCGGTTTGGAAGTCCGGGCTTTCTCCCAGGCAAATCTACAGCGAAGGGAAGATCCTACTTGAAGATTAGAATTGGTATTGCAGGATATGGCAACTTAGGCCGCGGTGTGGAATGCGCCGTGCATCATGCGCCTGATTTGGAGTTGGTCGCTTTGCTTACCCGGCGCAACCCCGCCTCCATCAAAACGCACACGGGCGTGCCCGTTTACCGCATGAGCGACGCTGCAAAACTTCGGGATCAGATTGACGTGATGATCCTCTGCGGTGGCAGTGCGAACGATTTGCCGGAGCAAACGCCGGAGCTTGCGCAGTATTTCAACGTGATCGACAGCTTCGACACCCATGCAAAAATCCCGGAGCACTTTAGCCGGGTGGACGCGGCCTGTAGAAAGGCCCATACCATCGGAATTATCTCCGTGGGCTGGGATCCGGGCATGTTTTCTCTCAACCGCGTTATTTCCCAGGGCAATTCTGCCGAACGGGAAAGACTATACCTTCTGGGGCAAGGGCGTCAGCAGGGGCATTCCGACGCAGTGCGCCGCATTGAGGGCGTGAAGGATGCCAGGCAATATACCATCCCCGTGGAAGCTGCGCTTGAGCGGGTGCGCAGCGGGGAAAACCCGACGCTCACCACGCGGGAAAAGCACACGCGCGAATGCTTTGTCGTTGCGCAAGAGGGTGCGGATCGCGCCAAGATTGAGGAAGCGATTAAGACCATGCCGAACTATTTTGCGGATTATGATACCACCGTCCATTTCATCAGTGAGGAAGAGATGAAGCGAGAGCACAGCGGTATTCCGCATGGAGGCAGGGTGTTCCGTTGCGGCGCCACGGCTGGGAATCCGACTCCCCGGACGGGGATCAGCTTCCGAACCATCACATCATCGAATATAGCTTGAAGCTCGATTCCAACCCGGAATTCACCTCGAGCATTTTAACTGCTTATGCAAGGGCTGCCCATCGCCTCCACCAGGAGGGGCAGACCGGCTGCAAAACGGTGTTGGATATCGCCCCTGCTTACTTGCACCCGGCTTCCGCGGAGGAGCTGCGCGCCACGCTGCATGTAAAGCAAAAGCAATTGTTCGTATCCTATTTTGTATTGAGATAGAAAGGTTGTTGCCCGCATGAAGCAGGATATGATTGTCATTTTAGACTCGGCTGCACCGAAAACACCGCCACCGCCCGTGCCATCCGCGCGTTGGCGTATACAGTGAAATTTATCCCCACGACGTCACGCCGGAGGAGCTTGCTGCTCTGCCAACGTGAAGGGCGTGATTCTCAACGGCGGGCCGAACCGCGTTGTGGACGGCGTTTCCATCGACGCAGCTCCGGAGATTTACGCTTGCGGCCTGCCTGTGCTGGCCGTCTGCCACCCGGCGGCGCAGGCGCATACGGATCGCGCGCAGGTTTTTGTGCGCAAGGAGCCCTGGCCGCAGGAGGAAGCAGCTGTGAAAAAGGAGCTGGAAAGCTTTGTTTTCGGCAAATGCCAGGCGCAAGCGAACTGGAATATGGAGAATTTCATTGCGGATCAGATCGACCTTGTCCGCCGCCAGGTGGGTGATAAAAAGGTGTTGCTCGCGCTCTCAGGCGGCGTAGATTCCTCGGTGGTCGCCGCACTGCTTTTAAAGGCGATCGGCAATCAACTGACCTGTGTGCATGTCAACCATGGCCTGCTGCGCAAGGGCGAGCCGGAGCAGGTGGTTGAGGTGTTCCGCAATCAGATGAACGCAAACCTTGTCTATGTGGATGCGAGCGAGCGTTTCCTCTCAAAGCTCGCGGGTGTGGCTGATCCGGAGCAGAAACGCAAAATTATCGGCGCGGAATTTATTCGTGTGTTCGAGGAAGAGGCCCGCAAGCTCGAGGGAATCGATTTTCTTGCACAGGGCACGATCTACCCGGATATCGTCGAGAGCGGCACGAAAACCGCTAAAATGGTCAAATCTCATCATAACGTTGGCGGCCTGCCGGAGGATTTGGCGTTTGAGCTCGTTGAGCCGCTGCGCCAGCTCTTTAAGGATGAGGTACGCGCTTGTGGCGTGGCCTTGGGCCTGCCAGACAGCATGGTCTACCGCCAGCCTTTCCCGGGCCCGGGCCTCGGCGTGCGCTGCCTCGGCGCGATCACGCGCGACCGGTTGGAGCCGTGCGGGAATCCGATGCGATTTTACGCGAGGAGTTTCACAATGCAGGGCTCGACAAAAAGGTGTGGCAGTATTTTACCGTCGTGCCGGATTTTAAATCCGTAGGCGTGCGCGATAATGCCCGCAGCTTTGAATACCCGGTGATCCTGCGCGCCATCAATACGGTGGATGCGATGACGGCGGAGATTGAGCGCATTGATTGGGCGGTGCTCGAAACGATCACCAAACGCATTCTAAGCGAGGTGGCAGGTGTTAATCGCGTGTTGTATGATATCTCACCAAAGCTCCGGCGACGATTGAGTGGGAGTAAATCGTAAAGTCTGCAAACCCGCATAAACACTGGGGTTGTGGCTTTAGAACCCCCGATTTGATAGCAAAATGATAGCAGACTGCAAAACGCATTTATTGTGTGTTTCAAGTGGTTTGTGAGTACAATTATCTTAATAAATTCTAAAAAGGCATTACTGACTTATGTGGTCGGTAATGCCTTTTTGCATTTAAATGCAAAGATGATATAGAAGACCTCTAAATGTTAACCTATACTTATAATTTTCAGTGACAACATGTCCGTTTTTTCCACTCTCATATATGTCAAAGGTTATTACAGTATAGTCTGATCGTTTAATTTCAATCTGTGTCGTCTGAACAACTTCGCCTAAATCACATCGAATGAAAAGTTTGTCTGTCTTTAAGTCTTTAAATGTTTCGACTAAGTGCTTTGAAATAACTTTTAGAGTTCCATCTTCTTTGATATTACAATTAATTTTATATATGTTAACACTGTTAATTCCATAGTTGGATTCTATGAAAATTCGCAGCCAACGGAATCAACAATTAAAACATTATCCTCATTCTCAATATCAATGTTTGAATCATATGGAATAACTGAAAATTTCTCATAAATATTATCCTTGTTTTTATAACAATCCAAATATGACCTGCTAAATATAAAAGAAAGGCAATGCAAGTAACGATTGAGGATATATTTGAAATTATCGACCACATAATATACTCCCTTATTTTACAATACCTGCAGGATAGTTATATCTCCACTTGTCGTATTCCTCTTTTGAAATCTCGCCGTTTTTAAGTTTTTCAGCTTGTTTCTGCCAAGCAGAGAACATTTCAAACATCGTTATGTAATTTGTACCCATTCCTTTGTCAAGGCGAATACAGACCTCATCGGAGAGTGTATCTATCCGAAGACCATATAAGTCTTCCATAGTAAAGAGCGTATGCATTATGCCATCATAACTATCAATGTCAGGAACAGTTAAAGCCAGCGGAGATACCTCCAATACCTTTGCGAGTTCATTTGTCACATCAGCTTTTGGAGTTCTTGTGCCTGACTCATATTGTGCCATACGAATGTCGCAGTCTTTTCAGGAAATCCGATAGCTGTACCGAGATATTTTTGAGTCATACCTCTTAAATTACGAAGAAAGCGTATTCTTTCACCGATTGCCATAGTTTTAAGCTCCTTTCCGCTTATTACAAAAACAGTATAACATACCCGCTTAGTGTATATCAAGACAAATAAAACAAAATAGTTTAATAAAAAGCTTGATGAAAGCAAATATGCTTAGTATAATAGAAAATGAGCCAAAGCAAATACGCTTAGTAAAAATTAAATAGCTGTCGCACATCACAGTAATGGTGTGTCCGCTCGGGCAAATCGGAAGGCGTCAGAAAGTATTCCGACACTAAATAAATGAAATAATATCAAAATCGAAAGGAGGATGGTTATGCCAAACACAATGTTTATGCGAGTTGAAGATGTCGCAGAAGAAATGGGCGTTTCCGTTTCCTATGCGTATAAGCTAATCCGCAAGTTAAACAAAGAATTAAAGGCAACCGGTGCATTACTATCCCGGGCAGAATTGATCGTAAATTCTTTCACGAGAAATTCTATTCTACAAAAACAACTGACGAAAGGAACAACTGATAATGGCAGCATTTAAGAACGAAAAAAAATGGAACTTGGTATGTGCAGTTCCGCTATACAGACTGGAAAGGCGAACGACAGCAGAAATTCAAGCGAGGGTTTGCCACCAAACGAGAAGCACAGGAATGGGAACGAGAGTTTCTTATGCAAAAGCAGGCAGATGTAACAATGAGCTTTGACAGCTATGTAGAACTTTATGAAAGGGATATAAAACCCCGATTAAAAGAAAAACACTTGGCTGACAAAAGGAAAGTATTATCGAAAAGAAAATTCTGCCCTATTTCCAAAAACGCAAGCTGTGCGATATTACGGCAAAAGATGTGATTGAATGGCAAAACGAGATTAGAAAGCTTACCGACAAAAGCGGCAAGAAATATTCGCAGACTTATCTTAAAACCGTTCATAATCAGTTGAGTGCGCTGTTCAATCACGCAGTTCGCTATTATGGATTAAAATCCAATCCTGCTGCTATTGCAGGAAATATGGGAACAGAAGAACGAAAAGAAATGCTGTTTTGGACTCTTGAAGAATACAAGAAGTTTTCCGAAGTGATGATGGATAAGCAGATCTCTTACTACGCATTTCAAATGCTTTATTGGTGTGGTATCCGAGAGGGTGAAATGCTCGCATTAACGCCAAAGGACTTTGATTTCAAGGCAGAAACGGTAACGATTGATAAATCCTATCAGCGATTAAAAGGCAGAGATGTTATTACTACACCGAAAACAAAGAAAAGCAACCGCACAATAAAAATGCCGAAATTTCTTTGTGAAGAAATGCAGGAATATCTCGGTATGTTTTACGAAGCAGGTGAAAACGACCGCATTTTTCCTGTATCAAAAAGCTATATGCATCACGAAATGGACAGAGGCTCAAAAGAAGCAAATGTAAAGCGAATAAGGATACACGATTTAAGGCATTCACATGTTTCGCTTTTAATTGAAATGGGGTTTACGGCATTAGCAATAGCGGACAGGCTCGGACACGAGAGTATCGAGGTAACTTACCGATATGCTCATCTGTTTCCGTCAAAGCAAACGGAAATGGCAGATAAATTAGATGATTTAGGAAAAGGAGATTTTTAATATGTCAGCAAAAAATGTAGACAGACACAACCGTTTCAGAAACATCACAGTAGGCTTCAGAGTATCGCCTGAAGAAAATGAAGAAATCAACAGAGCTGTTGCCCTTTCGGGTTTGTCAAAACAAGATATTGCTATCGTCGCTGTATGGAGCGTGATGTAGTTGTGCAAGGCAATCCGAGAGTGTATAAGGCTCTTAAAAATCAAATGGCAGATATTTTAACCGAACTTCAGCGTATAGCAGGCGGTGAGAGCGTTCCTGATGAGCTGCTCTACACGATTGAGTTAATCGCTGCGACGCTCGGAGGTTTGAAAGGAGAAGATGACAATGGAGAATAAAAAAGAAATGACCGCCCCTTGTGTATCTGTTGGCGCAGATACGGAGCAGTCATCTCAAAAATGTACTGACAATAGTATAACCGAAAATGCTGAAAATATCAATAGATTTGAGAAAATGCAGAGGGATCTAAGGAAAATGTTAGATCCCTCTTACCTCAAAACAATGTCGATGACCGAGTTATACGACACCGTGTTCCATAGCAAACCACCGTTAATCGACTGTTTGCTTTATCCCGGCATTTACCTTTTTGTAGGCGCACCCAGCTAGGCAAGAGCTTTATGATGGCACAGCCTCGCTTATCATATCAGCACAGGCACACCGCTTTGGAATTATACCGTGCGAAAAGGAACCGTGCTGTATCTTGCCCTTGAAGATGATTACCGGCGCTTGCAGGAAAGACTCTACCGAATGTTTGGAACGGATGGTGCAGAAAATCTTTTCTTTTCTGTTTCGGCAGGTCAGTTAGGCAACGGACTTGATGAACAGCTCATAAGGTTTATGCAGGAGCACCCTGACACAAAGCTGATTATCATTGACACCTTGCAAAAGGTGCGTGAAGTTGGCGGTGATAATTACAGTTATGCAAACGATTATGAAATCATCACAAGGCTTAAAAAGTTTGCGGACAGATATGGGATTACGCTCTTGCTTGTTCATCACACCCGAAAACAAAAAGCAGACGATACCTTTGATATGATTTCGGGAACGAACGGTTTGCTTGGTGCGGCTGACGGTGCGTTCCTGCTTCAAAAAGAAAAGCGTACAGGAAACACAGCAACGCTTGAAGTTTCGGGCAGAGATCAGCAAGACCAAAGGCTTCATCTTAAACGAAACGAAAATACGCTCGCTTGGGATTTAGAACGAACGGAAACGGAGCTTTGGAAAGAGCCGCCTGAACCGTTGCTTGAAATTATCGCTGAAAAGATAACCGCAGATTTTTCGGAGTGGCAAGGAACACCGACAGAACTCTGCGAGTTTCTCTCGGTTGAAATGAAAGCGAATGCTCTGACAATGAAGCTGAATGTCAACGCAGGGCGTTTGTATAACGAGTACGGTATCCGCTACGAGAACAAACGCTGTCACGACGGGCGAAAAGTTAGGCTCTATCTTAAGCAGGCGTGACGATGTGTGACGGCCGTGTCGATGTATTAGGGAGTGGGTACGGTATCAAAAACACCGTCATCATCGACACAGACCGTCACGGATAAAGTTTAGACGGGGTGCAGGGTGTCCTTTTCAAAAGGACAGCCCTTGCTCCTCGAAGAGCGCAAAACCTGCTTGCAGGTTGCATTTGATAGGCTTGCCTGTCAAAAGTGCTTTTGCGT
>ENA-OQCX01001223-OQCX01001223.1-human-gut-metagenome-genome-assembly--contig:-NODE-1223-length-12309-cov-2.311854_pt1 | contig 12309 bp, 15 predicted proteins | sample MGYA00242762_ERZ504587 | MGnify/ENA primary metagenome ERZ504587 (study PRJEB26092, sample SAMD00036337) | human gut metagenome | host: Homo sapiens | study: EMG produced TPA metagenomics assembly of...
TGTAAGAACGGAAGAAACGGAAGGAAAGAGCAGGAAGAGGAAAGTACCGACGGAACGTCCGGATTTCCTTGGAATGTATCTGGAAGAACTGGCCGGCATCGAAAAATTTCCAGACAGGAAGAGGAACGACTGTTTCTGGAAGCAGCATCAGGAGATCTTCTTGCAAAGAGTTCGCTTGCAAAACAGTATCTGCAGACGGTATATGAGCTGGCAATGACCTATGCAGCTTCCGAAATGCCGCTGGAGGATCTGGTACAGGAGGGAAATGTCGGACTGCTTCTGGCACTGGAAAACCTGGAACCAAAAGCGAATCTGGAAGAATATCAGAAAACGTTGTTTAACAAAATACAGGAAGCGATGGAAGAAGCTATGGAGATGTCACAGGACACAAAAGATATGGATGAAGAAATCGCCGGCAGGGTGAATCACCTGAATGAAGCAATCCTCAATCTGGAAGAAGATCTCGGGCATAAGGTATCCATGGAGGAGCTTTCAGCCTATCTGGAAATGCCGCTGGAAGAGATACAGGATATTTTGCGTATGGCAGGAGATGAAATGAAGGAGAAACAGTAGGTCTAAAAAAAGAAGCAGATTCATATAGTATGAGCAGGGAGGGGTTGGATGGAGAAGATGGCAATTGAAAAAAGACCCATGGCTCTGCTTGCGGCAGTTCTTCTGGCATGGCTGGTCACAGGAATCAGTGTGCTTTTGCTTTCTGTTCTGATGCTTCGGCTTCAGTTGGATGAAGGGAAGCTGTCAGTTGGAATTACCGTGATTTATGCGACAGCAACCTTTTTTGGAGGAAGTATTGCAGGCAGAGGGACAAAAGAAAAGAAATATTTATGGGGGATGCTGTGCGGACTGTTTTATTTTTGCATATTGTTTGCAGTCAGCATGATACGGAAACGAACCGGCGCAATACCGGTGCATACACTGATCACGACGGTCTGTCTTTGCATCGGCGGCGGAGCGCTTGGAGGGATGTCTGCAGCCCTTCGCCGGTAAAATGCAGGCGGCTTCGCATAAACTGGGTGTAGATTTTTTGAAACAGGTGTGATACAATAAGCAAATCGAATTATGCCAAGAGAACTCTGCTGACGGAGATGGAGGAAATACAGAATATGACGAAAGAACAATACGAATCGCTCTCAGCGGTTCAATTAAAGGAGATCGCAAAATCACGCGGACTGAAAAATCTGTCTGGATTGAAAAAGAGTGAAGTGATCGCCAGGATGCTTGAAGCAGATGAAAGGGACCAAAACCAAAACAAAGTTCAGGAGTCGGCAGAACAGCAGGAAAGTGAAGAAAAGTTTACAGAAGGGAAAACAGAAAAGCCGGGACTTGATTTTTCACAGCTTGACAGCGGTCAGACAGTGACCGGTATCCTGGAGGTGATGCCGGACGGTTTTGGTTTTATCCGTTCCGATAATTATCTTCCGGGTGATCACGATATCTATGTATCACCATCGCAAATCCGCCGGTTTAATCTGAAGACCGGTGATATCATCAGCGGAAATACACGTGTCAGGACCAATACCCAGCAGGAAAAGTTTGCGGCTCTTCTGTATCTGAAAAGTACAAATGGCATGCATCCGGCAGAGGCGGCAAAACGAAGAAATTTTGAAGATATGACACCAATCTTTCCAAATCAGCGTATGCGTATGGAGCGTGACCCGAAAAATGTGGCGATGCGCATTGTGGATCTGATCTCACCGATCGGGAAAGGACAGAGAGGTATGATCGTATCACCGCCGAAGGCAGGAAAGACGACGCTGCTCAAAGAGATGGCAAAGTCTATTCTCAGTAATGATCCGAACATGCATCTGATCATTCTGCTGATCGATGAGCGTCCGGAAGAGGTGACTGATATCAAAGAAGCGATCGTCGGCGATAATGTCGAAGTCATTTATTCTACATTTGATGAACTTCCGGAACATCACAAAAGAGTTTCGGAGATGGTGATCGAGCGGGCGAAACGTCTGGTAGAGCATAAAAAAGATGTAACGATCCTGCTTGACAGTATTACCCGTCTTGCAAGGGCATACAACCTGACGGTTCCGCCAAGCGGCCGTACCTTATCCGGAGGTCTGGATCCGGCAGCACTTCATATGCCGAAACGTTTTTTTTGGTGCAGCGAGAAACATGAGAGAGGGCGGCAGCCTGACGATCCTTGCAACGGCACTTGTAGATACGGGAAGCAAGATGGATGACGTAGTCTACGAAGAATTTAAGGGAACCGGAAATATGGAACTGGTGCTGGACCGCAAGCTTTCCGAGAAACGTGTTTTTCCGGCAATCGATATTCCAAAGTCCGGTACCAGAAGAGAAGATCTTCTGCTTGACGGAGAAGAGCAGGAAGCGGTCTATATTATGCGCCGTGCACTGAATGGAATGAAGTCGGAAGAGGCCGTCGAAAATATCCTGAATATGTTTGTACATACAAGAAACAACAAGGAACTGGTACAAACGGTCAAAAAGCAGAAATTTATATAAAATCATTGCTTTTTAGAAAAGCTTATGATATAATGCAATCGCTGTCTGACAGGCAGCAAACTGTAGGGACTTACAGGGATAGTCCGGGGTATCTTGCCGTGGAAGTACAGGAACGGCATTGACCGGAAATCGACCGGGAAGGTAAGCAGTTCACAAAATAAGAAAAAGAGGTGAAAATCATGAAGGAAGGAATACATCCAGAGTATTATCAGGCAACAGTAACATGCAACTGCGGCAACACATTTGTAACAGGCTCCACAAAGAAGGATATCCATGTTGAAATCTGCTCCAAGTGCCATTCATTCTACACAGGTCAGCAGAAGGCAGCAGCAGCACGCGGACGTATTGATAAATTCAATAAAAAATACGGCATTAAATAACAGGCGTAATGGATACAAGAGTATACGAAGATCCTGTGGAGATGGGATGTATGCGCTTAAGATAATAAGAGGGGTTGAGGTTGAAAAATCTCAACCTTTTTTTACATAGTATGATGCAGGGTTAAAAGCCTGAAACGCATAAAAACTGGAGGAACGGCGGTTATGAAATCATCTAATATAGGCGGTCAGGCGGTCATAGAAGCGTAATGATGCGAAACGCCGACAAATATGCAGTGGCTGTCCGTAAAACGGACGGTGAGATCGTTGTAAAGACCGAAGAATACAAAGGAATATGCAGAAATAAAAAACTGCGTTCTTTTCCAATCATAAGAGGTGTATTCAGTTTTCTTGATTCTATGGTTTCTGGGGAATGAGTACACTGACTTTATTCTGCCTCTTTTTTTATGGAAGAGGAGGAAAAGGAAGAAGTAAAAGCTGAGAAAAATGAGTCTCTGATGATGGGACTGACTATTGCATTTTCTGTTGTGATGGCGGTTGCGGTTTTTATGATCCTTCCTTATTTTTTATCACAGATGTTTCGTAAATTTACGGATTCCATGACGGTGCTCACGCTGCTGGAAGGTCTGGTACGTCTGCTGATCTTTTTCGGGTATATTCTGCTGATTTCCAGAATGGAAGATATTCAGCGTGTTTTTATGTACCACGGTGCAGAACATAAATGTATCAACTGCATTGAGCACGGTATGGAACTGAATGTGGAAAATGTATTAAAGAGTTCCAGGCTGCACAAGCGCTGCGGAACCAGTTTTCTGTTTATTGTTATGATCGTCAGTATGATAATCTTTCTGTTTATAAGGATCGAATCTCAAATCTGGCGTCTTCTGTTCCGGCTGCTGCTGATTCCGGTGATCGCAGGTGTTTCTTTTGAATTTATCCGCCTTGCCGGTAAAAGTGAAAATAAGATCGTAGTTATGCTCTCAAAACCGGGCATGATGCTGCAGAAACTGACCACCCGGGAACCGGATGCGTCTATGGCAGAAGTGGCGATCGCATCTGTGGAAGCAGTTTTTGACTGGAGAGCATATCTGAAAGAAAATTTTGACAGACCAGAACAACGGAAGAAAACAGCCGGCGATGGTTTGGACGGGTGACAGGAGAAAGCATGAAATACGAAGAAGCACGAAAATGGCAGAAGATATTCTGATGCAGGCAGAAGTGCCGGATGCAGGACTGGATGCCTGGTATCTGCTGGAATATGCGATCGCATCGGTGGAGAAGCGTCAGACGGGGCGTGGCTGGTATCTGATGAACCGGGATACCGCGATGGAAGAAAAAAACGTTCCGGTATTACACAGAGCTGGTTCGAAAGAGATGTACACGTATTCCACTGCAGCATCTGACTGGGGAACAGGAGTTTTTTGGATACACTTTTTCTGTAAACGAACAGGTGCTGATTCCACGGCAGGATACAGAAATCCTGGTGGAAGAAGCACTGAAACGTGCAAAAGAGGGGATGGCGCTCCTGGATATGTGTACTGGTTCCGGCTGTATCCTGATCAGTATTCTGAAAAATGTACAAAAGGCCAGGGGAACGGGTGTGGATCTTTCTGCCGCAGCACTGGAAGTTGCAAGGGAAAATGCACAGAAGCTTCAGACAGAAGCGGAATTAATACAGAGTGATCTGTTTGAACAGGTAGAAGGAAAATATGACATGCTTGTATCGAATCCACCGTATATTCAGACACAGGTCATAGAAGAACTCATGCCGGAGGTGCGGGAACATGAACCAAGACTGGCACTTGACGGAATGGCAGATGGGCTTTATTATTACAGAAGTATCCTTTCACAGTGCAGGGAATATCTGAATCCGGGTGCGGATCTGTTATTTGAGATCGGTGCAGATCAGGGAGAAGCAGTCAGTGGATTGCTTTTGAAGGCTGGGTTTACCGGTATTCAGGTGGTGAAGGACCTGGCAGGGCTGGATCGGGTAGTACTTGGGAAATTAGGCTGACAGAAAGGAAAACAGAACATGTTTGATAAATTAGAAGATTTGCTGATTCGATTTGAAGAGATCATGAGCGAACTGAATGAACCGTTTGTAGTAAATGACCAGGCACGGTTTCAGAAGCTGATGAAAGAGCAGAGTGATCTGCAGCCGATCGTGGATGCATACAAAGAGTACAAAGAGAGCAGACAGACCGTGGAGGACAGTCTTTCCATGCTGGAAGAAGAATCCGACGAAGAGATGCGGGAAATGCTCAAAGAAGAATTAGGCGATGCAAAAAAGAACATAGAAGAACTGGAACATAAACTGAAAATCCTGCTTCTGCCAAAAGACCCAAACGATGACAAAAACGTTATCGTGGAGATCCGTGCCGGCGCAGGCGGGGATGAAGCAGCGCTGTTCGCGGCGGAAATCTACCGCATGTATGTAAAATACGCAGATATGCATCGCTGGAAGACAGAAATGATGAGTCTGAATGAAAATGGTATCGGCGGTTTCAAGGAAGTGACCTTTATGATCACAGGTCAGGGTGCGTATTCCAGACTCAAATATGAAAGTGGCGTTCATCGCGTACAGCGTGTACCGGAGACTGAGTCCGGCGGACGTATTCATACATCGACAATTACGGTTGCGATCATGCCGGAAGCAGAGGAAGTGGATTTCCAACTGGATATGAATGACTGTAAATTTGATGTGTTCCGTGCATCCGGAAACGGCGGACAGTGTGTTAATACGACAGACTCAGCCGTACGTCTGACACATATTCCGACCGGCATTGTAATATCCTGTCAGGATGAGAAGTCACAGTTAAAAAACAAAGATAAAGCACTGAAGGTGCTGCGTTCCAGACTCTATGAAATGGAACTGGCAAAACAGCATGATGCAGAGGCAGAGGCAAGAAGAAGCCAGATTGGAACAGGTGACCGCTCCGAAAAGATCCGTACCTACAATTTCCCGCAGGACGTGTGACGGATCACAGGATCAAGCTGACGCTGCATCGTCTGGACGCGATTTTAAATGGTGACCTGGAAGAGATCATTGACAGTCTGACCGCAGCAGATCAGGCGGCAAAGCTGGCAAATCTTCAGGAAGCATAAAAAGGGAAGTGAGGTTTGTATTATGGGTAAGTATTTTGGTACAGATGGTTTTCGAGGAGAGGCAAATATAAATCTGACGGTGGAACATGCATTTAAGGTAGGACGTTTTCTTGGCTGGTATTATGGTCAGGAACATAAGGCAAGGATTGTGATCGGAAAAGATACCAGACGCAGCAGCTATATGTTTGAGTATGCACTGGTAGCTGGTCTGACGGCATCCGGAGCCGATGCGTATCTGCTGCATGTAACAACGACACCGAGTGTTTCCTATGTAGTGCGCACAGAAGGATTTGACTGCGGAATCATGATTTCCGCAAGCCATAATCCATTTTACGATAACGGGATCAAAGTGATCAACGGTGCAGGATGTAAGCTGGAAGCGGAAGTAGAAGCAAAGATCGAGGCCTATATTGACGGCAAGAGCGGCGAAATTCCGCTGGCGATCAAAGAGAATATCGGACGCACGGTAGATTTTGTTGCAGGCAGAAACCGTTATATCGGTTATCTGATTTCTCTTGCAACGCGTTCCTTTAAAAATTACCGCATTGGTCTGGACTGCTCAAACGGAAGTTCTTCTGCGATCGCAAAAAGTGTCTTTGATGCACTGGGAGCCAGAACTTACGTGATCAACAACGAACCAAATGGAACCAATATCAACACAGACTGCGGATCGACACATATCCATGTTTTGCAGGAATATGTAAAAGAGAAAGGTCTGGATGTGGGTTTTGCATATGATGGTGATGCAGACCGATGTATAGCAGTCGATGAAAAAGGAAATGTTATTGATGGAGATCTGATCTTATACGTATGCGGCAAATATCTGAAAGAACAGGGCAGACTGAAGAACGATACGATCGTTACTACTGTTATGTCAAATCTCGGATTGTACAAAGCCTGTGATAAAGCAGGTATCCATTATGAAAAAACAGCCGTTGGCGACAAATATGTATACGAAAATATGACGCAGAACGGACATTGTCTTGGCGGCGAACAGTCCGGTCACATCATATTCAGCAAGCATGCGACCACCGGTGATGGTATCCTGACTTCGCTGATGGTGATGGAGGTTCTGACAGAAAAAAAACAGAGTCTGGCAACACTTGCAGGCGAAGTGAAGATTTATCCGCAGCTTCTCAAAAATGTACGTGTGGCAGACAAGAAAACAGCAAGAGAGAATCCGGAAGTGCAGAAAGCAGTTGATAAAGTGGCAGAAGCACTGGGAGAGGAAGGACGTATTCTGGTGCGTGAAAGCGGAACCGAACCGCTGATCCGCGTGATGGTGGAAGCCGCAGAAGATACACTCTGCGAAAAATATGTAGATCAGGTCGTAGATGTTATGAAAGCACAGGGACTGGTTGTAGAATAAAAAATGTGTGGGCTGTCCTTTTTAAAAAGGGCAGCCTTTTTGTAAGAACAGGAAAATAAAAGCATGATAAATTTTAAGAAAGTAGAATTGGAAGATCAAAAGAGGTACAAACCTTATATGTCACAGCAACAGTGCAGAAGCTGTGAATGTACTTTTGCAAATCTCTATCTGTGGTCCAGATTTTATGGAGTTACTGCAGTGACAGAGCACCATATGCTTCTGACAAAAAGTGAGATGGGAGATTATCTTTCCTATGGTTTCCCGATGGGAAAACCGGAATATTTAAAAGAGGCAGTCGATGCACTTTATGAGTACAGTAAAAAGAAGGGACACAAGTTCCAGATGCATAATGTGACGCCGGAGCAGTTTGCACTTTTAGAGTCTGTTTATCCGGGAAGATTTCAGATCGAATACCGCAGAGATTATGCGGATTATGTATATGAAGCAGAAAAGCTTGCAAAATTGTCCGGAAAGAAATATCATGGAAAGAAGAATCATACGAACAAGTTCAAAAAGCTCTATCCAAACTGGCAGTATGAGAGTCTGAACGATTCCAATGCAGAAGAATGTTTCCAGATGGCACTGAAATGGAGAAACCAAAATGGCTGCGAAGAAGATCCGGAGAAAAACAGTGAGATGTGTGTCACGTTAAATTCACTGAGACTGTACAAGGAACTGGAACTTTGCGGCGGAGTGCTTCGCGCAGAAGGAAAAGTGGTTGGTTTTTCCATTGGAGAGTCAGTGTCGGATGATACGTTTGTTGTTCATATTGAAAAGGCATTTGCAGATGTACCGGGAGCATATCCGATGATCAATCAGCAGTTTGTGGAACATGAAATGCAGGGATTCTCCTACGTAAACCGAGAAGAGGATATGGGTGCGGAGGGACTTCGCAGTGCAAAGAAATCCTACCATCCGATTTTTATGGTAGAAAAAGGCATTGTGACAGAGAAAGGAGAATAACAGCATGATTCAGAGAAAATGAAAGGATATGTGGAGAATGGTTCCGCAATCCGTGCCATGTTCGAAGAGGGAAAGAAGATGGCAGACCGGTTTGGTGCAGAAAATGTATATGATTTCAGCTTGGCAATCCAAATGTACCGGCACCTGCAGAAGTAAAAAATGCAATCGGAGGAATTCTGGAAAACGAAGATGCACTGATGGTACATGGTTATATGAACAATGCAGGTTATGAGGATGTAAGAGAGGCCGTTGCAGCGTCTTTGAACCAGCGCTTTGAAACGGATTTTCACAAGGAAAATATTCTTATGACAGTAGGGGCAGCCGGCGGCATGAATGTCCTGATGAAAACTTTATTGAATCCAGGAGATGAAGTACTGACATTTGCACCTTATTTTGGCGAATACCGTGCCTATGTGACCAATTATGATGGTATTTTAAAAGAAGTAGCGCCGGATACAGAGACTTTTCAGCCAAATCTTGGAGAATTCGAGCAGATGTTGAATGAAAGACAAAAGCAGTGATTGTCAATACACCAAACAATCCGACCGGAGTAGTCTATTCAGAAGAAACTATCAGAAAAATGGCAGCGATTCTTGAAAAAAAGCAGAAAGAGTACGGAATCAGCATTTATCTGATTTCTGACGAACCTTATCGTGAACTGGCTTATGACGGTGTGAAAGTACCGTATCTTACGAAATATTATGACAATACGATTGTTGGTTATTCTTTCAGTAAGTCGCTGTCACTGCCGGGAGAGCGCATCGGCTATCTGGTCATGCCGGATGCCTGGACGGCGCAGAAGAAATCATTGCGGCAGCAGCCGTTGCGAACCGTATCCTTGGATATGTCAATGCTCCGTCCCTGTTTCAGAGGGTGATCGCAAAATGCCTGGATGCAAAAGTGGATCTGGAATATTACAATCGCAACCGTGAGACGCTGTATAACGGACTTCAGAGGGCAGGGCTTACCTGCATTAAACCGGAAGGGGCTTTTTATCTGTTTGTTAAATCACCGGTTGCAGATGAAAAAGAATTCTGCCGCAAAGCGAAGAAATATCACATTCTTATGGTGCCGGGAAGCTCGTTTGCGTGCCCGGGATATGTAAGACTGGCATACTGCGTTTCTTATGAAACCATTGTAAATGCACTGCCGAAATTTGAAGAACTGATGAAAAATTATCCTGAAAAATAAGATTATAAGAGAGTAGAAGTACGGATGAGGAGGATCTAACATGAAGGCTGGGAGAAAAATATCAGAAAAGTAGTTCCATATGTTCCGGGAGAACAGCCAAATCAGATTGGCATGATCAAATTAAATACCAATGAAAACCCGTATCCACCGGCACCTGGGGTGCAGGAAGCGATCAAAAACCTGGATGATAAGAGGATGCGCCTTTATCCGGATCCGACCGCAGAGGCACTGGTAAATGAACTTGCGGCATTTTATCATCTGGATAAGAACCAGATTTTTGTCGGAGTCGGCTCAGATGATGTGCTGGCAATGTGTTTTCTGACGTTCTTTAATTCGGACCGTCCGGTCTTTTTCCCGGATATCACCTATTCTTTTTATGATGTATGGGCAGATGTATTTCGGATTCCGTACGAGTGCCAGCCGCTTGATGAGGATTTTCAGATTGTAAAAGAAGATTATTACCGTGCAAACGGCGGTGTGATCTTTCCAAATCCAAATGCACCGACCGGGATAGAACAAGATCTTTCTGATATAGAAGATATTTTAAAACACAATCAGGATGTGATCGTGATCGTGGATGAAGCTTATATTGATTTTGGCGGACGATCCGCACTGGAACTGATCGACCGTTATGATAATCTTCTGGTGGTACAGACATTTTCAAAATCACGCTCTCTGCCGGAATGCGCATCGGATACGCATTTGGCAATAAGTATCTGATCAAATATCTGAATGATGTAAAGTATTCTTTCAATTCTTATACCATGAACTATCCGTCACTGGTGATCGGAAAGGCAGCACTGGAAGACCGTGCATATTTTGAAGAGACAAAAGCAAAGATCATTGCGACAAGAGAGCGTGTAAAAGACGAACTTGCCGAACTTGGATTTAAATTTGGGGATTCCAAAGCGAACTTTTTATTTATCACACATGAAAAAGTGGCAGCAAGAGAATTGTTTGAGGCACTGAAGATTAAAAAGATCTATGTGCGCTATTTTAATAAACCGCGGATTGATAATTATCTGCGTGTTACGATCGGAACGGATGAAGAAATGGATGCGTTTGTGACATTTCTGAGAAAATATCTTTCAGAGAGGGAGTAAGATGAACGAAGATAATGAAATCTATGGAAGTTTTGCTTATGTTTATGATAAGTTCATGGATAATGTCCCTTATGAAAAATGGAGCGAGTATGTGCAGTCTCTTTTAAAAGAATATGGGATCGAGGAGGGACTGGTGCTGGATCTGGGATGCGGAACGGGCAGCCTGACGGAGCTTCTGGCAGATGCCGGATATGATATGATCGGTGTGGATCTGTCACCGGATATGCTGGATATTGCCATGGAAAAACGCGAACATTCCGGCAATTCAATACTTTATCTTTTACAGGATATGCGGGAATTTGAACTGTACGGAACCGTGCGGGCGGTAGTCAGCATCTGTGATTCGATGAATTATCTGCCGGAGGAAGCAGATTTTCTGCAGACACTGCGGCTGGTCAATAATTATCTGGATCCGGAAGGAATTTTCATTTTTGATCTGAACACACCTTATAAGTACCGGGAACTGATCGGAGCTGCAACGATTGCGGAAAACCGGGAAGATGCCAGCTTTATATGGGAAAATACCTGGTATGAAGAAGAACAGGTCAATGAATACGACCTGACGATTTTTGCCAGAACAGAGGGTGGATTCTATCAGAAATTTCAGGAAACACATTATCAGCGGGCATACAGCCTGGAAACGGTAAAAGAGTTGATCAGGCAGTCGGGAATGGAATTTGTTGCAGCGTATGATGCATTTACAAGAGAACCGGTCAGGGAGAACAGCGAACGGATCTATGTGATCGCACGGGAAAAAGGCAAGCACAGACAGTAACAGAAAGAAAAGATTTACAGAGAGGAAAAATAATGGCAGATTATATAGTAAGAGCGACAGCAGCAGACAGTCAGATCCGTGCTTTTGCAGCGACGACAAGAGAAATGACAGAATATGCAAGAAAGGTCCATGAGGAAAGTCCGGTTGCCTGTGCGGCACTTGGAAGGCTGATGACTGCAGGAGCGATGATGGGGGCAATGATGAAGGGGGACAAAGACCTTCTGACCCTGCAGATCCGGGCAGACGGTCCTCTGCGTGGAATGACAGTGACGGCGGATGCAAAGGGAAATGTTAAAGGATTTGCCGGAAACCCACAGGTGATGCTGCCGCCGAATCCACAGGGCAAACTGGATGTAGGAGGAGCAGTCGGAAACGGAATTTTGAATGTGATCAAAGACATGGGGATGAAAGAGCCATATGTCGGACAGGTTGGGTTACAGACAGGAGAAATCGCAGAAGATCTTACTTATTATTTTGCAACTTCTGAGCAGGTAGCATCTTCCGTCGGACTGGGAGTTCTGATGAACCATGATAATACGGTGCGGCAGGCGGGAGGATTTATTATCCAGTTGATGCCATTTACCGATGAAAAAGTGATCGATGCGCTGGAAAAGAAACTTTCCAATGTAAAATCGGGTGACTTCCATGCTGGATGCCGGTATGACACCGGAAGATATTTTAAAAGAGCTGCTGGGGGATTTCGGACTGGAGATCATGGAAAAAACGGAAACTCGGTTTGTCTGCAACTGTTCAAAAGAACGGATGGAAAAAGCACTGATCAGTATCGGAAAAAAAGATCTGGAAAGAAATGATACAGGATGGAGAACCGATTGAAATGAACTGTCATTTCTGCAATTCTCACTTATACCTTGAAGTTCGGAACTGAAAAAAATTCCTTGCGAATTGGCGAAGAAACCGTTAAGTAATAATAAAAGGAGGCGTAAAAGGACATGAAGGGATGGTTTATAAAAG